>NPID01004529.1_pt2 | contig 40558 bp, 30 predicted proteins | sample 8637491 | NCBI WGS metagenome assembly NPID01 (sample SAMN07420843, study PRJNA396082) | bioreactor metagenome | isolation source: sample BA6 brine-fed electro-methanogenic bioreactor BA | place: Japan: Kochi | collected 2016-06-14 | reverse complement strand
TGTTTAGCTTTTTACGCTTGTTTATTACAAACCCTGAGGTGTTTGAAAAAAATGTAGGTCATGTTAACAAAACATTAAAAGAGAATACAAAACAGATAGTTTTAAAGCTAAGGATACCATTAGTTTTACTTGCATTTATAGGTGTTCTTACTCAGCTAAACTGGGCTATTAATCATAACTTTGAAGGCATTGGAATTAGGGTTGCAATGGCGGTTTTAAGTAGCGTTTTAATAATTGTAGCCATAGGTATTATCATGTTAGCTTATAAGCAAGCAAAAAGTTGGTTTTCAGCGCTAGAATTTAAGCCGATAGTATTCTATTCGTTGCTTTTCTTTTCTTTGTATTTCTACTTTTCAGGAAAGTTCTATTTCTCGGAAGTAAATAATCAGCTAATCGCTCTTGCAGTTCTGTTCATAATTCCTCTGCAATTTATTGGTGTTTATTCATTTATAGCCTTTTACCGAAAAGTTAAATCCAGGTTGGCAGACCTGTTGTTATTCACATTTTTCATACTATTTGTAGGTCAGTTGCTTTTGTTAATTAGCTACATAAGTAGTGAAACGGTTTCGTTGACTTTTTTAAAGCTATCGGTTATTGTTGAAAATAGTACATTGCTTGATGTTGCATCGTTAGGACTAGTTATTGGTGGTCTTTCAGTTCCATTTTATGTAGAAATGCATAGGATAAGAATGCTTCCATTTCATAAAAATTATTGGTGGATTTTTCCCCTTTCGGTATTGTATGTTAGTGGCTTAATTTATTTATGGCATCCATTATTAGTTTTTTCATCTGGTGTTGACACTTTTGATTTTGCTGGTAAAATGATTTTGTACAATAACTATCCAAAGTTTATAATCGTTTTCTTAGCACTAGTTTCCATTTTTACGGTTATCCCAAAGCGCTTAAAGTCTGTTTTTTCTTTTCTTTCGCTTTTTATTGTAGTAGTGGTTTTTATTAATATTGCAATTGTTCCGATAAATTTAGGCTCTCTGCAAGAATCGCGATTTTCTGATCAAGAAAACCTTGCGGCTCCAGTATTTTTATACATTTTAGAGGGTTTAATAATTGCTGTAACTTTCATAGGCATTCATTACATGTTTAAAAAGAAGCGTTTAAAGCCAGCAATTATCTTTTTAGTATTGTTAAATATAATTGTAATAGGTCATAGCTCTTTTAAAGCATATAAATCAGGATATCTTTTTGCTTCCAAATACAGTTCAGCAAATGAGCAAGCTAACTTTATCCCATTCTCTAAAGAAAAGCCTAATGTTGTGTTTTTTATTGCCGATGGGTTTCAGGGTTGGTACATAAAACAAATAATGGAAGATAACCCTAGAATAGTAGAGAACTTTGAAGGGTTTACATGGTTCCCAAATACTGTTTCTGTGTCAAACTTTACGCATGCCTCAATGCCTGCACTGTTGTGCGGACACGATTATGGGATTGAATGGATGAATAATACTGAAACCCTTTCAATAAGCGAAAAAATTTCAAAAGCAACAGAACTCTTTCTAAACCAAGTAAAACAAAGTGGATATGTTTATACAGGGAACAAAGTTCATTACTCTAGGGTTGAAGATGAAAAGTATGATAATATAATTCCTGAGTGGAATGATAGCTGGCTCAAACTAGTTAACGAAAAGAATCTTAATAAATTTCATAATATTTGGTTTAATAGGCTTTATGAAAACGCTCTATTTTATAGTGTACCTCTTGCCTTTAAACCCAAAATTTATAACGATAGCAAATGGCTTAGCGGATTTTTTCCTTTTTCGAGTGATGAGGGTTGCAATTTTTCATATGACAAGTACTACTCATTGAGACTTCTGCCATTTGTTTCAAGGACTAATTCAAATAGTGCAAATTTTATATTTATCCATAGCCATGTGCCTCACAGACCCTGGAATATTATTCAGAATAATGGCAAAATGAGATGTGGTGTTTCACCATATGAGAATAACCAATGGTTTGTTTTAGAATTTAGCAAGTGGTTAAAATGGATGAAGATGAACGATGTTTATAACAATACTAAAATTGTAGTTGTTTCTGACCATGGCCCGTCCTGGTGGCAATACGATGGAGATAGAAAAACATTGCAAGATAATGTAATAGTAGATACAGATGATGTTGATAAAATTAGATTTGAAAACTTCTGGTTACTACAACCCTTACTGTTAGTAAAAGATTTTAACGCTAATGAACCGTTTACAACTGACTGGCGATTAATGAGCAATGCCGATGCCTCTACAATAGCTTTTAACGATCGGTCCTTTTCAGCAATAGATACAACAGGTAGAGAGTTAAGAACCTATTACACCAAATGGGAAAGTAATATGACCAATCAAAAAGCAATGAACATACACTTCTCTTTTCGTGTAAAGAATAATGTTTACGACCTAAGTAATTGGAATTTAATTGAAAATAAATAGGAGTTTTTAAGATGAATTTTTTCGAATATATATTAAGCCCTTTTATCTTTTTTATTGAGAAGGTCTTTTTGTTCAGCTATAGCATTACCGGTAGCTATGGTTTGTCAATTATCCTTTTAAGCTTTGCCGTTTCGGCAATTTTGCTCCCAATCTTTATTCTCATTGAGAAAGTAAAAAAGCGCGATGACGCCATTAGGCAACGCATGAAACCAATTGCCGACGAGATAAAACGTTGCTATAAGGGGCAAGAGCGCTACTACTACCTTAAAACCCTAAATAGGCAGCACGGGTACAGTCCAATGAAGGCATTACTTCCAGTGCTAAGCTTACTGCTTCAGATTCCCTTTTTTATTGCTGCCTATCAGTTTTTAAAAGATTTTGACCCACTAACTGGAGTTGGATTTCTTTTCATTTCCGATTTAAGTTTACCTGATGGATTATTGGGCTCAGTCAATGTTCTGCCAATTATTATGACTTTGGTAAATGTGGTAACAGCCTATTTATATACAATTGATGGGAGTAGGTTGGAAAGGAACCAAATGTTTGTACTTGCAATAGTATTCTTAGTCCTGCTCTTTAATCTTCCTTCGGGTTTAGTGCTTTACTGGACAATGAATAATGTGTTTAGTTTTTTTAGGCTTTTTATTACGAATAAAGAAGTGTTTAGTAAAACCCAAGATAAGATCGTCGCTTTTATTAGAAGGAATAAACTAAAAGGTTTAGTTACAAAATCGTTAAAACATTTTCCAAAGGCTGCAATTGTTTTCGCAATTTTTTTCACTGGTTTGGTTGTGTCTCAAATAAACTGGGCGTTTAAGTATAACTTCGATACAATTGTTATACGGATTATTATCTCGTTTATTGTTAGCTTATTCTTTGGTGGCCTAACTGCAATTACCTTTGCTTTGGCAAAAGAGAAGTTAGTTTTAAATAGGGTTTTACTTGTAACCAACTTAAGGTTCTATTTTGTAGCACTCTTTCTAGCTCTATATTTTCATTTGGCTGCAAGTTTTTATTTTACAGGAACAAATGATAGCCTATTAATAATTGCTTTGTTTTTAGTGGCTATACTCGAGATAGTGAGCATTAGGAGTATGTTGGCCTATAAGGCAGTGCTTAAGAAATCGATTTTCAGGCTATTAGTTTTTGGTGTTGTTGTTTTTGCCTTTATCCAATTGCTTTGTGCTGGTGCCATTTTTAATGGAGGTGATTTTTCTTTCAAAATTCTTTCTCTAAACTTAAAAGCTCAGGATATAACATGGCTGAACTTTTCATTCATTGGAATTCTCATCATTCTAATTTGTAGTCCAGCTATAGTTAAAAAGAAGTATGATTATAGCTTAACGGTTATACAACGGCAAGATTGGCTTGTGTTTATATTGTCGGTATTCTACATACTAGGCCTGATTTTCTTTTGGAATCCCATGATTGTTTATTCATCATATCCAGCCAATTTTGATTTTCCAGCAATCAGTATTCTAACCAATAACCTTGTTTTTTTCATAGCTATTACAAGTGGTTTGCTTTTGTTATATTTTGTTTTACCCATTAGGTTTAGGCCAGTTGCAATTGTTGTTACTCTTTATATTTGTGTAGTTACTTTATTGTATAGTTCAATCATTCCATTCGATGTTGGTGTACTAAATGTAAATCACTTCTCAAACGAAAAGAACCTAGCAAAAGGTGACCTATACTACGTGCTTGAAGTATTCTTACTTGTTGGGGTTTACTTTATAGTAGATTGGGGTTATCGAAAGTTTAAGACAGTGTACGTTGTTTTAAGCATAGGTTTGCTTAATCTACTGGTAATTGGTCAAAGTTTCTATTTAACCAATAAAACAGGTGACTTGTTTGTAAAAGAAATAAAGGAAGTTAACAAAGATGCAGGAAATCCTATGATTAGCTTCTCTAAGCATCATCAAAATATAGTTGTATTTGTAATTGATGGGGCACAGGGTTGGTATATGCATGATTATATTTCTGAGGATGAAAGATATAGAGACGAATTTGCTGGCTTTACCTACTACCCAAATACTGTTGCCATGGCAAATTACACCTATGCTTCAGTTCCTTCCATTATGTGTGGTTACAAGTATTCTATTCCAAATATGAATAAAGACAGTAGTAGAACCATTATTCAAAAGGTTAGTGATGCCACCGAGGAGTTCTACGAGAAGATAAAAGGAGGGGGGTATGAGTTAACTTCAACAGTAATGCGTTATTCTTCAATTGATCATAGTAAGTTTGACACTCATATTCCTCACTGGCACGATACATGGTCAGAAAAACTTGACCTTGATGAACCAGAAGAAATGTGGTACACGCGTTTATGGGAAAATGCTGTTTTTTCTAGCGTTCCCTTATTCCTAAAACCAAAAATATACAATAATACGCGATGGATTCTAAAGCAGAAGTCAAACCTAAATCTAAGCGAGCTTAACGAGTATAACTTTGTTAGGGTATTGCCCAAAATATCGGATACAGCTAGTGAACGCCCAAACTTTATTTATATACATTCTCTTTATACTCATAATCCATGGAATATGATTGATGAGGATAATAATTTTATACGAGGCGTTACTCCCTCTGAGTGCCAACGTGCTTTTACTAACTCCTTTGTGAAATGGCTTGACTGGATGAGGGAGAATGAAGTTTATGATAATACAAAGATTATTTTAGCATCCGATCATGGTCCTAGCTGGTGGCATTTCAATGGCGAAATTGAGACAAATGCTCCAATAGTATGGACGGAGGAAAATAAAATTTCCTTGGAGAGGTTTCTTCATCTAAATGCATTGTTAATGGTTAAAGACTATAATCGCCATAATTCGCTTAAAACCGATTGGAGACTAATGAATACTGCTGATGTTAGTGCAATTGCTTTTGATATAAACGATCCAACAAAAGCGGATTCTACGTATAGATCAACTCAAACTTTTTTTACTGTTTGGCATCAAGATTTGAGAACCCGAGTAAAATACGAGCTTAAGCACGCATTTGAAATAGAGAATTATGTTTACGATTTAAATAATTGGACATCGATAAAGGAAGATTAAACCTTATTTTCTGTTATGCGCGACTATACACATAAAGCATATAAGCAGTATCTTATTGCTCTTTCATCTAGCATCAAGTTGTTCCTTAGGTTTGACGAATATTTGACTGCTGCTGAAAAGCCAGATTCATTCTGTTTAATTCGTCACGATGTAGATAGGAAACCCCATTTAGCCCTTAAAATGGCTCGGTTAGAGCATGAAATGGGGATTAAGGCAACGTACTACTTTAGAATGAAATCCTGCTCGTATCAACCTCAGATAATTACTGCAATTGCCGAATTAGGCCATGAGATTGGATATCATTACGAATCGCTTTCTGATACTAATGGAGACGTTGATGAAGCTTTGATTGATTTTGAAAAGAACCTAGGTTTGCTTAGAGAAGTTGCAACAATAAAAACTTGTGCAATGCATGGTCAGCCATTAAAACCCTATGACAACAGGGACATTTGGCGTCACAGTAGCAATCATTCATACCTGAAAAATCAGCTTAATATTTTAGGCGAGGTCTATTTAGATATTGACTATACAGACATTGCCTACATAAACGATACAGGTAGAAATTGGACATCAGGAAAGGCTAACGTTCGCGATAAAGTTAATTCACAGGTAAATACTGATTTCTCCTCGGGTTACAAGTTGCTTGAGTACTTTAAAAATAATCCCCATCCAAAAATTTGCTTTCAAATTCATCCTGAAAGATGGAACGATAACCATATTGGTTGGACTATCCAATTATTAAGGGACTCTATAACCGCTTTGGCTAAACGTATACTAAAACTATTTAGGTAGTTAACCTAAAGTTTACTTGTTTTAATAGTTTTAGTTTTGTCGTGTTATTTGTTAAGGCCTTTATTTCTTTCGGGGAATTAAAGCATCGTTTAATCCTTTTTCTCCTCCCCACTTTTCCCTATTTCCTTATCTAAAAGCTTTAGCGCAAAAACACTTGCTTTGTAGGTTAAGTAAATTAGCACCGGCCAGCTTATTAGCCAAAGTATTGATGGTATATGGTTCATTTCTCTTTGTTTTTTGCGTTTGTTTATTTGCTAGTAAACGTGATGTCCGCTATCGTCTTTTACATCGTCAGGGTTAATCTTCTTTTTGTCAATTGAGCGCCATGCGTAGAAAATGTAACCAATTACCACCGGAACCAAAAGCGATATGTAAGTCATGGCGGTAAGCGTGTAATGGCTCGATGAGGCATTCTCAATAGTAAGAGAACTTTGTAAATGGAACGAGGGGTAAAAACTGGTATTGTTATACCCAAGTACCCAGAAAAGCGATAGCACAGTTAAAAAGGTGCCCGGCCCTGAATACCAAATGCCCTGTGTGCTTTTTTTGAAAAATGCAATGCCAATACCGTAAAGTACAAGTACCACTCCAACTAGAAGAAGAATTAATGCAACGGGCATCTCAAGGTAGTTGTTAAGGTATTTGAATGGTTCCATGAAAACTTCCTTGGTTATAGGGTCGTAAGCAAAACCATCCTTGGTAAGTATTCTTACTAAAAAGTAAAGGAAGAAAACCAGAAAAATTGCCGCATTAATTCCAACCTGTTTACGACCCCTTTCGCGAATTGGGCTATAGTCAACATTATTAATAATGTACATTGCTCCAAGGGTGCGCGCTAAGAATAGCACGGCCAATCCGAGAGCGATATTGGTAAAGTTGAAAAGAATTTCTAAGCCGTAAAGTTCCGTTTGCCAAGTTGATAGATTGTATTCGTTGCGAATAAAATCGCTACCAGTAAAAAATGTGGCTACGGCAGCGCCAAGTAAAAAAGCACCCAGAAATCCGTTTATATAGAGAAACCATTCATAGGTACGTTCGCCCAAAAGGTTTCCCTTTTTTCGTCTAAACTCAAACGAAACGGATTGAAGCACAAAGCAAACCAGAAAAATTTTCCATGCGTAGTACGCTCCACCAAACGAGGTTGAGTAGAAGAGCGGAAACGATGCAAACATGCCTGCGGCAAAAACAACAAGCGTAGTAAAGGTAAACTCCCATTTACGGCCAATGGAGTTAATAACCATGTTTTTCTCCTCTTTGGTTTTGCCCAGTACGTCGATTAGCGTTTGCCCTCCCTGTACAAACAGAAGAAACACGAGCCCCGAACCTACTACTGACATTATTAACCACCAGTATTGCTGCAGCTGAAAGTGCGATAAAGCGCTAAGCATGAGAACCTCCTTCCTTTTTTTCGTCAACTTTATTGTCTGGCCCTTTTCTTATGGCGAGGTACATAATTCGAGCCTCCGCTGCCACAAGGGTTAGTAGCAGTATTAGGAACATCCAAAAGGTTAGTATTACAGCACTTGAATTAATGTTTGAAGTAGAAACCATAGTAGGGAGCAATCCTTGAATTGTCCATGGCTGGCGGCCTACTTCGGCAACAATCCAACCAGCCATTGAGGCTATCATGGCCAATGGGAAGCTCCAAATGCCAACCCATAAAAGCCATTTCTGTTTCTCAAGCCTATTTTTAACAGCCAAATATAGGAAAAGCGCAGCAATGGCAACAAAAGCAAAACCTAACATAACCATAATATGGAAGCTATAAAAGATAAATGGAATGTTAGGCAGAATGCTCTCGGGGTTATGCAAATGGCCGTAACCCATGTAGTAGTAGTTCTCCTTAAAAACAGCGAGCGATTCTTCCATTTGTGTCGCATCTCCTTGTGCGTAAGCTTCCTTGTAGGCAGCAAGCGCATCGAGGGCAATTTTCCCTTTCTCCATCTTTTCGCTGGCCGACATAATGCTGTATTTGTCGTTTCCGTAAACCAAATCGTTGGCTCCGGGTACAAAGGCATCAAGACTGCGGTAACCAAGTAACGACAAAAGCTTAGGTATTTCAATTTTGATGATGAAATCGTCAATGTCATCGCCAACCTTTTTACCAGGGTTTAGAATGCCAAAGGCAACAAGGCCAGCGCCCTCGGAGCCATCGTAAAGCCCCTCCATGGCTGCTAGCTTTGCTGGTTGGTGCTGCGCCACGTTGTAGGCCGATCCATCGCCAGTGAGCACCACAAAAAGGCTCGAGAGGAGCCCAAACACTGAGGCGATAACTATACTTCGTTTGGCAAGTAGGATGTTTCGTTTTTTGAGCAAATACCAACCGCTAACGGCAATTACAAAGAATGCCGAAATGATAAAGCACGAACCGATGGTATGTAAAAATTTGTTTATGGCAAAGGGCGAGAGGAGTACGCTCCAAAAATCGACCATCTCGTGGCGAGCCGTATCGGGGTTAAACTCCATACCTACAGGTAGGTTCATCCATGCATTAGCAACCAGTATCCAAAGTGCCGAAAGGCTTGCCCCAAAGGCAACTAGGTAGGTTGACAGTAAGTGGAATTTCTTCCCAACTTTACCCCAGCCAAAAAACATTACGGCAATAAAGGTCGATTCGAGGAAGAATGCCATAATTCCCTCGGCGGCAAGGGGAGCGCCAAATATATCGCCCGATATCCACGAGTAGTTGCTCCAGTTTGTGCCAAACTCAAGCCCCAAAATTATTCCAGTACCAACCCCAATGGCAAAGTTTATCCCAAATAGTTTTGCCCAAAACTTGGCCACTTTTTCCCAGTGTGGGTCGCCAGTTTTAACATGTATGGTTTGGGCAATGGCAATGATATAGGTTGTTCCAATGGTGATTGGAATAAAAAGCCAGTGAATTATAGCGGTCATGGCAAATTGTAGCCTCGACCAGTTCACCAGCGTCATATCAATGTAATCCATCATATATATAGGTTTTAGGTTTGTTAAGCAAATCTTTCATTACCTCATTGCTCCTATGCTCGTCGCTTTCCCACTTGGGTTTTAGGTAACGAGGGTAGAGGAATCCTTTTAGGAAACCATAAAAAATAAGAATTTTAATGAGTACAATTAGCAAAAGAGCTTTTGCCAACTTTGAGTAGCGAAAGGTGTTTACTGCGGTTACTGCTATTTGCGCAATGCCTAAAAAGAATGCTTTCATTTGATAGCCAGTCGCTTTTGATTTGATGCTAACTGTATGTTTTTATTGTGATACAAGCACCGTATCACCCATAATTATTTGCCAACTAAAGTAGCAAAAAAATGCTTTTGTGTGCTTTAAGCTTTTTAATTAATCATTAAACTAAATAAAAAACCAGTGTCTTTCATGGTTTTGAAAAACACTGGTTTTTTTATGAAATTAGATTTGAATAATTTCCTAATTGTCTTGAATACACCTTACAGATAAACCCGAACTTTTGTAAAAGCTTTTTCTGTTAATAATTGGAGAGTTGTAATGCATGTATCGATACATTGAATTGTCATCGCTTGCAGGAGTAGAAGTCCACCAAAAACCGTTTTGACCAATAGCGACAAAAGCATCAATTTCCAATGCACCACCTGGTAATGCAGTAAATCCGTATTCGTTTGTTGCACCAGTATTTGGGGAAATCCAATAATCAGTTCCTGTAGCCTTTAACTTTCCTCCTTCATCTGTTCCTCTCTCACCTTCTGTTTCTTCGGCTTCCTCTGGGCTCATGCCAATATAAATTTCCAATGTTTTCCATTCTTCATCCGAAGGTATGTGCCATCCATCAGGGCATAAGCCTCGTGGGTCAGAAACAGCATGCCAGTTATATAGTTTTCCATATGTATCAGCATAAGTAGCATTACCATCATAGTTTTCATAGGCTCCTGAAGTATTGGCGGAGCTTATCCCAGTTGGAATAAAATCACCATTACTGTACTTTGTTGTGTTCAGGTTTTCTACCATCCAAACTTGCGTGCCAATTTTAACGGTGTTGTAGGTATTGCCATCAACATCTTGAACGTTTGTAATGTTGTTATTGTTTTCATCATTTTCATCATCCTTTGAGCAACTTGACATTAATATGGTTGCAAAGCCAAGGATTATTGTAACTGCCACTAAAAAATTGTTTTTCATAAGTTTAGGTTAAGGGTTAGTATTGGTTGCGAAATTGTTTGTTTTAAAGTAAGCCTTTAGTAAAAGGCTAAATAAAAATTCTGTATCTAAGATAATTAATAAAAATATTATAAATAACTGTTGTGCAGCAGTTTTCGTTTTTAGATATAATACTTTTCCTAATTCTTTTACCTTTGCAGCAAAACCAAGCATATGAGCAAAGGACGAGAGTCGAAACCCCACATTGGCATTTACGGAAGGCGAAACAACGGCAAAAGTTCGCTAATAAATATGCTAACGGGTCAATCGGTAGCTATTGTATCGGAACAGGCGGGTACAACCACCGATCCGGTAAAAAAATCGCTGGAAATTCTAGATTTTGCCCCTGTAATACTAATCGATACTGCTGGTATCGACGATGTTGGCGATTTGGGAACTAAGCGTATTGAGAAAACCCTCGAAACGGTTAACCATATCGATTTGGCCATTTTGGTAATTACAAACAGCGCTTGGGGTGAGTTTGAGGAGCAGCTGGTTGAAAAATTTAACAGGGTTAAGGTGCCATTTATTATTGCTCATAATAAAAGCGATTTAGCCAGGTTGAGCAGAGAGGTGAAATTGCGGTTGCTTAATTTGCCTAACAAACCCAACATTGTTGAGATTAGCGTTACAAAAAACGAAGGGCAAAAGGAGCTAATTGCTGCAATGCGCTCGGCTATACCCGATTCGTCGTGGCAAACGCCAAAGCTTTTGGGTGGCATTATTGCTAAAAATGATGTTGTGCTGCTAATTGCCCCAATCGATAGCGAAGCGCCCGCTGGGCGGCTTATCCTTCCTCAGGTGCAGGCTATTCGCGATACGCTCGATAACGATGCCGTTGCCATTGTGTTGAAGGAAACAGAGGTTGCTGCATTCCTTAAGAACACAGGCATAAAACCGGCCATTGCAGTTACCGATAGCCAAATATTTTCGCTGGCCAACTCGTTAATTCCTAATGATGTTCCGCTAACCAGCTACAGCATTTTGTTGGCTCGCCTTAAGGGCGATTTTGAGCGGTACATTGAGGGTACACCCAAAATTGCAGAGCTAAATCATGGCGATAGGGTGCTAATACTCGAAAGTTGCACACATCATGTTTCATGCGAGGATATTGGACGATTTAAAATTCCTGCATGGATAAGGAACTTTACAAAAAAGGAATTGGAGTTTGATGTTGTTGCAGGGCTCGATAAGTTGCCTCTTCCCATTACTCGCTATGCATTGGTTATCCAGTGTGGTGGTTGCGTTATTACTCGAAAGCAGCTGCACTCGAGACTGTTGCCAGCCATTGAAGCAGGCATCCCCGTCACAAATTTTGGGCTTGCAATTGCTTACGTTCAGGGGATTTACGATAGGGCTGTGGCTGTGTTTAAGTAGAAGTTACAAAACCTAAAGAAAATCCCAAGCTGATCTCAAAAAACTTTATCTTTGAAAAAAAGAAGAGGATGCAACAACTATTAGAAAAACGGAAGAAAGAGTTAATAGCAATTTGTCAGGCGCTTAACATCAAAAGGCTTTATGCCTTTGGCTCTGTTGTGTCCGATAACTTTAGAGACGATAGCGATATCGATTTTCTAATCTCATTTGCTGAAAACCTTTCCGTTGACGAATATACTAAGAACTACTTCACTCTTCACTACAAACTTAGAGAACTTTTTAACCGAGAAATTGATATTGTTACCGAACGAACTCTTTCAAATCCTTACTTTATTGAAAGTATAAATGAATCGAAACAGTTGATTTATGAAGCGTGAAACCAAAAAGTACCTATTTGATATCAAAACTTCCATTGATTCAATTTTTGAGTTTATTGGAGAGAAGAGAAATTTCTTTGAATATCAAAACAATAAGTTGTTAAGACGGGGTATCGAAAGGGAAATTGAAATAATTGGAGAAGCAATGAATCGAATAATGAAAATTGCACCCGACATCCAAATTGAAAATGCAAGGCAAATAGTAGATACCAGAAATTGGGTGATTCATGGCTACGACAAAGTGGATGATGTTGTTATTTGGGGAATTATTTCCAATAGTTTGCCCAAACTAAAAGAAGAAGTTGAATACTTATTGACAAAAGATTAATAATCAACCCAGAGAAAAACGAGAGGACAACAGAATAAAAGTTTCACTCAAGAAAAAGCCTCACTATTCTACCCTAAACTTAATTATTACTTCACTGCTATTCCCCAGTCCATCAATTGCAGCTACTGTAACTGTATGGGATTGGTTGGCTTTAAATGCTGTAAGGGGCTTGTTATATGCCTTTTGGCTTGAGCCATTAACAGATACCAGTAGTTTTTCAGTCCCCACAATATCGTCGGTAGCCGACAGATAGAGGGTTACCCCTTTACTAAAAACGGCAATACGTTCGCCGTTTTCCATTAAAACGCTATGTGGTTTTACCGAAAAATGATGGAAAATTTCTGGAGCGTTGTCATCAACCGAAAGGTTGAGTTTGCCTATGTTAAGGTTTTCAACGTTATCCCATGCAGTTGCTGAAATAGTATAAGACCCATTGTTTTTAAGGCTAAACTTTTCGGTGTATGGTTTTGGCGTACTCTCGTTTACTTTGTACTCAATGCGGTTTAGTCCCGATCCGTTATCGGTAGCACTAATGCTGACAAGGGTTTTTGGGCTAACCCAAAGGGTATCTCTAAGCGTTAAGCGAGGGCCGCTAAGGTTAAATGTAATTTTAGGCCCAGTAATATCAACCTCGGGCATGGAGAACTGTTGCCCTTCGGTATCGCTAATTCCTTTGTTGTTTACGTTGTCAATTGCATACGATTTAACGGTTACAGCACCGCTTAGTTCCGAGAGGTAAATGGGCTTTTCGTAAAGCCTAAAGGGTTGGTTATTTATGGAGTAGTGAATTTCCTTAACCCCAGCCTTATTGTCAACGGCAACAATGCGAAGCTGGCTTCGTCCCGATGAGAATTCGCGGCCAGCAACCATGTACGTATTGCCCATAATCTCTTCAAATACCATAGGTGGAGTTTTATCCATATAAAAGCTATGGGTTTTATTGTCTTCTTTGTTACCTACCTTGTCAATGGAGTGCCAGGTGATTGTATGTTCACCCTCGGTAAGTTTTGAAATGCTAATGGGTGCTTTGTATGGGATTGGGTTATTTTCGTCAATTAAGAAGTAGGTATCCTTTATGCCATTCTTGTCGTTGGCAATAAGTTCGAAGCGCGTGGTAGCGGCTACTACGTTGTTATGCTTTGGTTCGTTAGTTATTAGTTCAGTTACTGGGGGCGTGGTGTCAACTACAATTGTGCGTTCGCCTTCATCCTCTTTGTTTCCAACGTTGTCAATGGCGTAGAATTTTAGCAGGTATTCACCTTCTTTGTCGAAAACAAGTGGCTTTTCGTAGACTGTAAAACTGCTGCCGTTTACTGAGTGATGTATTTGGGCAACACCCGAGTTGGCATCGTTTGCCATGAACTCAACGGTAGCAATTCCTGAAATGTAAATAGTATTATCCTGCTGAAAACCTTTCTGTGCATCGAAACTGGTTGATGTTTTTGGCGGGCGACCATCGGCATAAAGGTCGAACCGAATTTTGCGACCAAGGTATAGGTTTAGGTGCGTTAGGTAGTGTGGTCCATGCCCATCCCAGTACATTGGTTCGCCCTCGGGTTGTTGACTTTTTAGCCTAACAGCATCTTTGCCATCGGGTGATGTGGATAGGTACAGATTTACTGGCGTTTTGGGATTTACGAATAATCGTCCGGTGCTGTCGGTATAAAATGTGCCCTCGTCTTGTGCTATAAGATGAGTTGAGGTTAAAACCGATGCTATTATAAATAGAAGTATATGCTGTAAATATCTCATATCTTGCTAGTGTAATTGTTTAGGGTAACATTTTCGATACTACAAGTTCAACCCTACGGTTTGCCTTGTGCATCTCCTCAGGGCATTGTATCCCGTCGGTGCACTCATTAACTGGTTGGCTTTCGCCAAAACCTTTTGCGTGCAATCGCTTTTCGGGAATTCCTTTCGATTTAAGAAAGCTAACTACGGCTTGTGCTCTTCCTTGAGATAGGGTTAAATTGTATTTCGCATCTCCTCTGGAATCGGTGTGCGCTCTAATTTCAAGATGAATATCCTGATATGTTTTTAGCAATTCGGCAAGTTTATTAAGCTCGTTGGCTGCTTCGGGCAGTAGCGTTGCGCTATTTATGCCAAAGTAAATATTGCTTAGCTGAATAGAAGCATTGTTCGATGTAATAATTTTAAACTCGCTTGGCTTTTCGGCATTGCCAACGTTATCAACCGAGTAGGTATTAATGGTAAACTCACCTTCGGTGCTAAAACTTATGTGAGTTTGTGCAGTTTGAAAAGGCTTACCATTGGTTGAGATATATGATGCCTCAACCCCCGACATATCATCGGTTGCCGAAATGGTCATTTGCGAGCCAATTTCAGCAAAGTAGGTATTGCCGTAGCTAAATAGTAGCCCGCTTGTGAATATGGGCTTGGTTGTTGGCGCTTTGCCATCGGCAAGAATCTTGAAGCGGATGTTCATGTTTCGCTCCAAATCTTTATGAACTATGTAGTGCGAACCCGGACCATCCCATTCCATGGGGTTTGCTAGCTTGTCGTTGCTTGGAACTTGAACTCGCTTTTCGGGTGCATCGGCGGGGGCTATAAAAATGTATGCAGGAGCATCGGCTCGGGTAATAACCTGCCCTGTGCTGTCGGTATAAAGCTTTGCTTCGTGCTTATTTGGCTCTTGCCCAAAAACTGTTACGAGCAAGGCTTGAAGAAAAACCATAAGAACTATAATAAACCTCATTATGCTAATTTTTGCTGGTTAAGCTGTTTTGCTATAGTGTTGATATTTACGGTAAATATAGCCATTTGCCTTATACAGTAAACTCGTTCGGGTCAATTTTAAACCCAATAACAATTATATCGTCAATTTGCTTTTTGTGGCTTTTCATCCACTCATCCATGCGCTGCTCAAGCACTAACTTTTGCTCAGGCATTGGCAGGGTGTGTATTTCTAAGAGAAGTTGCTTAAACCGTTTTGTTCCAAATTTTTGTCCGTGCAATCCTCCAAACTGGTCGGTAAAACCATCGGAGAATATGTAAAATGAGGTTGGGCTATCAACGTTAATGGTGTGAAGCGTAAACTCTCGTTCGTCCTCCTTTTGTATGCCACCAACGGGAAGCGAATCGCCCCTGAGGTAATTTAGTTCTCCGTTTGCAATATAAATTACCGGATTTTTTGCGCCTGCAAAAAGCACTTTTCGGCCATTATCAACAATGCTGCAAATGGCCATGTCCATACCATCTCTGTTATCGGTTGTGTGCTGTTTTAGCAAGCGCCTAATGGTGTTATGTAAATGCCTCAGTATTTCGTGGGGTTTAACTATTGTGTTTCGTACAATGGTTTCGAGCAGGTTAAAGCCAATCATGCTCATAAATGCACCCGGAATACCGTGACCTGTACAGTCGACAGCGGAAATTAGAAAACCTTTTTCGTTTTTAGGTAAGCTATGCAGCTTGATAAAATTTTTGTGTTTTTCATCGTCTAGCGAATCGGGTGTGCCATACCCAGTAAACCAGTAAAAATCGCCGCTTACAATATCGCGAGGTCTGAAAAGGATAAATGAACTATCCTTGAGTATCGAAAGGTTTTCTGCCGGAGGCAGCATGGCCTCTTGTATGCGCTGCGCATAGTTTATGCTGCTGGTAATATCGCGGTTTTGCTTTTCAATTTTATTGAAGGCTCCTTCTAAATCTTGGTTAACCAATTCAATGAGTTCCTTTTGTTTGGCAATTTCAATGTTCTGTTTTCGGAGCTTATCGTTGGCTTTTTTCTTAATTCGAAGGTTGTAAAAGAAAAGCATGGCAAAGGCTAGAACTACAAATATGATGAATAGAAACACATTGCGAACAAGCTTCTGGTTTTTAATTATGGCATCTTTCAGCTCCTTTTCCTTGTTTAGCAAATCAATTTGCATTTGACGCTCTTTCGATATTTGCTCAATTTGCTCAAGATTTTCCTCAGTTTCTTTTAGCGCTCGCTGCTTATCGAGCAGCTCCTTTTCGGTTAGCTGTTTTGCCTGTTCAATTTCGGTTACCTTACTCTGGGCATCTTCAACAATTTTACGAGCTTCGCTGTCGCGTTTTCGCAGCTCCTCACGTTGTATTTTTCGGCTAATTGCCGTATACATGGCAAAATACTCGGCCGATTTTTCGGAGTTGCCCATTTTTTCGTACACATCGGCAAGCAGCGAGTAGCAGTTGCGAAGCAACTTCTCGTCGTTTAGCTCGCGAGCAATAGCGTTTGCTTCTTCTAAGGTTTTTGCCGCATCGGTGTACTTTTGCATTTCGGTTTGCACGTTGGCAATATTTAGCAGCGATGCTGCTATGTCGGGCTTGCGGTTCATCTGTTTGGCAATGCTCAACGATTTGTTAAAGAACGATAGGGCTTTGGGGTAATCTTCCTCATCGGTATAAATCATTGCTATATTATTGTTGAGCATTCTTATGGCGTTCTTGTTGCCAATGCGTTCGTTTAGGGTTATGGTTTGCTCAAATAATGGTATTGCTTTGATAGGGAAACCGTTTACCCAGTATATAGTGGCCGCTTTATTAAGATGAAAGGCTGCCTGATTAAAATCGCCTGCATTTTCCAGCTCATTGGCTTTTGCCTTGTGCTCTTCAATTTCCTGAGCTAGCGCTTGGGGTAACTCGTTGCTAAACTGCGCATTTAGCACTGTTGCGTTTAACAGTAGAACGGATATTGTAAAAACATTGAAAGCCCTTTTTAGCATAGCGAAGGTTTTTTAGTAAGGAATAATATTTATTGGCTTATCGAGCATGCGCATTAAGTCTTTTCCCTCATCAAGCAAATCGTCATCATCCTCAGGGTAGTGCCAATTGATGTTAACCTTAATACCATTTTTGGTTAAACTTTGCAGAAGTGATAGCAAATCAATCATTCGTTTTTGCGATGAAGAGTTCATGTACTCAAGCCTTAAATCAACAGTGGTGATTTGTTTTGCGCTTTCAGTGTACCTTTTTATCTGTTCATCAATGGGAGCAAAAAAGGCTATTGAGTCTTCGGGCAGGAGTTTTCCTGTAAACTTTATTGTACCGTTTTCAAAATCAATTAAAACCTCGGGGGTATCCTCTTTTTTTTCAATGGTAAAAATGCTCATGCTATTATTGATTTTACTATTTGGTATAGTCACAAATATAGCAGAATTAAGCCCTCTGTTTAATTTTCGTGTAGCTTAAATTTGGTGATATTGGTCAACGCAATACGATATCATATTCAAGTTTTTCTTATCTGCACAGTTCAAACCTTGCCAAACTTATGCTAATATTGTCAAATAGCTATATTTGCATATTAAAAGGTTTGCTATGCTTAAAGTTGCAGTCGATTTTGACGGTACCATTGTTGAGAATAAATTCCCTGCCATTGGTAAACCAATGCTTTTTGCTTTCGAAACGCTAAAGGCTATGCAGCAAAAGGGAATGCTGCTTATTCTGTGGACGGTGCGCAAGGGTAAAGAGCTCGATGAGGCCGTTGCCTTTTGCAGAGAGAATGGCGTTGAGTTTTACGCTGTAAACGCTAATTACCCTGAGGAGCGATACGATGGTGAAATTTCTCGAAAAATTGAAGCCGATGTTTTTATCGACGACCGAAATATTGGCGGCTTTATAGGATGGAGTAACGTTTGGCAATCGTTTTTCCCCGAAGAGAAGAATACCCAAAAAGAGCAAAAGGTGGTTTCGGGTATTAACCGAAAACCCTTTTGGAAAAGAATGTTTATGAAGTAATACGATTCAAAAGAAAATGAAAAAGAATTTCATAGTAATCCTAAGCGCTGTGTTGCTCGCTATGTTGGCTTGCACAAGCGAAAATTCTTCGCAAAATAAACAGGCTCAAAAGCATAAAGAAACCTTGCAACTAGTTGGGTTCAATAAACCAATTAACGGCGAGCTATTTAGCTTGGGCGATAATGTTGAGGTTAGCCTTAGATTAAAAAACGACTCAATTGCGCCTGACTCCATAGTTTTCTTTATTGATGCCGAACGTATAAATAGAGTTTCGGAACTTGAGTTTAACCAACCTACCGCTAACCTAAGGTTGGGAACTCGACAGCTACGAGCAACAGCATGGCTTAATGGGCAACGACAAACCGCATCGGTTGGGATTAAGCTGAAGAGTAACGTTGAGCCAACGAAGCTAACATACAAGGTAATTAATACCTATCCTCACGATATAAACGCCTATACGCAAGGCCTTTTTTTGCACGATGGGAACCTTATTGAGAGCACAGGCCAAAAGGGAATGTCGAGCCTTAGGCGTGTTGAAATTACAACTGGAAAAATACTGCAAAGCGTAAACCTCGAAAGGCAATACTTTGGCGAGGGAACCACCATGTACGATGGAGAGATTTATCAAATTACCTGGACCTCACGAAAAGGTTTTGTTTACAATCCCGATACCTTCGACTTAATTAGAACCTTCGATTATCCTACTCAGGGATGGGGCCTAACAACAATGGGCGATAAGCTAATTATGAGCGACGGCTCAAATATTCTGTACTTCCTCGAGCCCAAAACGTTTTCGGAGATTAAGCGTGTTGAGGTGTTTGATAATAACGGACCAGTTAATCAGCTTAACGAGCTGGAGCTAATTAACGGAAAGGTTTACGCCAATGTGTACCTAACCGATAAGGTTGTGGTTATTGATCCTAGCACAGGAGTAGTTGAGTCCGAAATTGATTTTACATGTTTGCTGAGCGATAATGATAAGCATAGAAATATAGATGTGCTTAACGGAATAGCATGGGACAGCAAAAGCCAAAGGCTTTTTGTTACAGGCAAGAACTGGCCGAAGCTTTTTGAGGTAGAGCTAAACGTTTTCTGATTTATTTTGTTGACTATTTGGGTATGCTTAACATACCTTATTTAATATTCTTATACTTAACCAAAAATAATTACTATGAAACGAATTGCTTTTTTATCAGTATTCTTTGTAATGCTATCGGTTATGGCAGTGAGCCAAGATTCCAAAATGTGGGTTGGTGGATCAATAAATTTCAATAATATTAATAATGATGGTGACAAAGGAACTGGGTTTTCCATTATGCCTGAGTTTGGCTATGCCATTAACGAGAGTTTTACCGTTGGTGGTGCATTAGGCTATAGCACTGAAATTATCAATATCGATGGCGATAAGGATACCGATAATGTGCTGTCAATTGTGCCGTTTGCAAGGTACTCGGTAATTAACCTCGATAAGATTAGCATTTTTGCACAAGGCGAATTGCCTCTTAGTTTTTACAGCGGAACCAATTTCGATGGTTCATCAAAGGATAGCCAGAATTCAATTGAAATTGCGCTACGCCCAGGGTTAACCTACTCCTTCAACGAGCAGTGGGGTTTTAACATGCTTATGCCATCGGTTTTCTCTTTTTTAACTCATAGCGATAACTTTTCTACCGTTAACTTTGGGATTAATAACGGCTACACTCTACAAACCTACTTGCTTAGTACATCTATTGGCTTTATCTATAAGTTTTAGATTTGTAAATAATATATTAAAAAGGGCTGCGAGATTTTTCGCAGCCCTTTTTTGTTTATGCTCTAGCTAAACATAATCTCGTAAGGGCGTCTAATTTTCGCCTCAAAATCCGATAGGACAATAAGGCCGTTTGCGCGAAAAAACTCTTTGCCATCCATGTAAAAAATAATTCCCGGTACGCTAAGCATGCGCAACTGAGCTGCTAACTCCTTGTTCTCGGCAGCGTTAATGGTAACCAGTTCAATTTTTGGGAATTTTTGCTGCACCAAGTCTTTTACTTTTGGCCTAAGCGTATTGCAAATATCGCAGCTAGTATTGTATAGGTAAAGAAGGACAGCGTTGTTCTGCGCAATATAATGTTCCCAGTTCTCGGGGGTGAAATTTGTTTCGGTGTTCATTCCGTAAATTTGTTAAATCTCATGTAAATTTAAACATACTTAACAGTTTAGCATAAGTTTTGTTAGCTATTATATTCTGTAAAATGCAAAGATTTAAGAAAGTTCTAAGGTTAACAGCGTTGTTTTTTACTAAGCAATAAACCTTTAGAATACAAGTTATAGTTACATTTGCACCTTGTATAACACCTGTTTTAATTAACCTATGAAAAAGATTTTTTCAGCCAAGCAATACCTTGCGCTGGCTATTCTAGTTTTTTTATTTTCATCGGCACTAGCACAATCGCGATATACAATAAGCGGGTTTGTTTACGAGAAAGGTAGTCGCGAGTCGATGCCTGGTGTAAACATATATGTGCCTGGCACAACCATTGGTACCGTGTCAAACAGTTATGGCTTCTATTCGCTTACCCTACCGGCGGCTGAGTGGGAGGTTGCATTCTCGTTTGTTGGTTATCAGGTGAGGCAGTTCGAGATTGTGCTCGACAAAAACATTGAGCTAAACGTTGAGCTCGATCCCACAATTGAACTTGAGGCTGTTGAAATTCGAGCCGACATGCCAAAACAGTCGAGCCGAAGCGCTCAGATGAGCGTTGTGGAAATTCCCATTAAACAGATTAAGGCCATTCCTGCTCTCCTTGGCGAAAAGGATGCGCTTAAGGTTATTCAGCTTATGCCTGGCGTTCAAAAGGGAAGCGAGGGTACAAGCGGATTGTATGTAAGGGGAGGGGGTCCCGATCAAAATCTTATAATTCTCGACGATGCAACGGTTTACAACGCATACCATTTGTTTGGGTTTTTTTCGCTTTTCAATGGCGATGCAATAAAAAGCATCGAGCTAACAAAAGGTGGATTTCCTGCTAGGTATGGTGGCCGTTTATCGTCGGTGCTTGAAATTGTGATGAAGGATGGTAATAAGGAGAAAATTTCGGGCGAAGCAGGCATTGGCGTGCTATCCTCGCGCTTGGTGCTCGAAGGGCCAATTGTAAAGAACAAGTCATCGTTTTTAGTTTCGGCTCGCCGAACGTACTACGATATTCTGGCTCGTCCGTTTATTCCAAGCGATGTGGGTTTTGGCCTTTACTTTTACGATTTAACCGCTAAGGCTAACTGGGAGATAAATAGCAAGAATAAAGTATACCTAAGCGGATACTTTGGGAAAGATAAATTTTCGGGGAGTGAGGAGTACGGAAATGATTACTACGAATCAGGTCTTTTCTGGGATAACGCAACAACAACTCTTAGGTGGAACAGCGTGCTTAGCCACAATTTGTTCTCAAATCTTTCGCTAATCTTTAGCAACTACAGGTTTAAAATTTATGCGCTTGAGGAGTACAATAGCAATAGGTTTGAACTCTCGTATCGTTCGGGGATTCGCGATTTTGGGTTAAAGTACGATTTTTCGTGGCAGCCTTTATCAATGCTTACGGTTAGGTATGGGCTAAACTCTGTTTGGCACAGCTTTAACCCCAGCGCTGTGGTGCTAAAGGATGATTATCTTGAAGAGAACATTAGCGAAGTACAAACCATTAATACTTTTGAGTCGGGGCTTTATGCCGAGGGTGAGGCAAAAATTAGCGACCGAGGAATTGTTAATGCGGGGCTTAGACTTTCTCACCACTACTATAACGATGATTCGAACCTGAGCCTCGAGCCACGTGTATCGGGAAGTTACTATCTCAATAGTACCATGTCGGTAAAGGCGTCGTACGCAAAAATGAACCAGTATATACACCTGCTTACCAGTACGGGAATTGGATTGCCAACCGACCTATGGGTGCCAGCAACAACCGATGCTCCCGCGCAAAACAACTGGCAAATAGCACTTGGCCTTGCGAAAGATCTCCCCGATTTATCAACAACCATTTCGCTGGAGGGATACTATAAAGAGTCGAAAAATGTAATAACCTACCGCGAGGGGGCAAGCTTTTTAATGATTGATGATCCTGAAAATGCCAACGAGGTGAAATGGGAGGATAATATTACAAGTGGCATTGGCTGGTCGTATGGCGTTGAGCTTTTAGCTCATCGAAAATCGGGTAGGCTTACAGGTTGGGTTGGCTACACGCTATCGTGGACTAAGCTTCAGTTCGACGAGATTAACTATGGCAACCCGTATTGGGCTCGATACGATAGAAGGCACGATATTTCGCTCGTTGGGGTTTACGAGCTCAGCAAAGGTGTTACCCTATCGGGTACTTGGGTTTACGGAACAGGAAACGCAATTACTCTCCCGCTTGCAACATATCCTGTTCAGGAACATAGCTCAGTTAGCCCCGATTGGCAATTTACATACAATGTTCAGGATTATGGTAAGAAGAATAATTTTCGTATGGCCCCTTACCATAGGCTCGATATTGGTGTACAATTCCATAAAAAGTTCGAAAAGCACGAGCGTACATGGGAGTTTAGCATATACAATGCATATAATCGACGGAATCCATTCATCTATTTTGTCCGAACGGAGTACGAATATAACCCAAATACCGGCGAATCAACATCAACAACCAAGCTAAAGCAGCTTAGCCTTTTTCAGCTAATACCTTCGGCCTCATGGTCAATAAAATTCTAATCTGAGTAGATATGCAAAGAGTAGTCTTCTTTTTCGCAGTAATTCTTATCAGCATATCATCGTGTATTGATGATGTTGATAATATAAAACTACCTAATGTTGAGCCAAAGCTGGTGGTTCAGTCGTTTATTACCCCAAACGACTCGGTGAAGGTTTATGTTTGGCTTTCCAGTCCAATAAACTATAATGCGCCTTCAGGTGCTGCTTTTTACGGTGATGTTGTTGTGGTTCCCAACGCCGATGTATTGCTAACCAACCAAAGTGGTACCGAGCAAATGCTTGTGCCATTCGATAGTAGTTTGGACTATTATGCCCTTTCGCCCCAAGAGTTTGGCATACAAATGGGCGAAACCTACACGCTTAGCGTAATATCGCCTGAATATGGTGCGATTACCGCATCAACAACGGTGCCCAGCTATGTTCCAATTGTGAGTAGTGTTGAACTCGATACCCTAAACGAAAACGAATGGGGCGATGTAAGAGGAATACTTACTGGTTACCTTACCGATGAGGGTGGCGTTGAGAACTATTATGCCGCACACGTTTTTAACTACTCCGAGTACACCGATGGTGAGGATACCAACAGCTACATTTCGTTTGCAACGCGTATGCTTATTTCCGATAAGGGCTACGATGGTGAGGATGTGCCTTTTAGGGTTGACTTTAGCCTTAGCGTTTACGAAGATCATTTGGTGCATCTTTATGCCCTTTCAGTTGACGAGCATTATTACCGTTTTCATCGGTCGTTGGATAATGTTGGCGATTTTGAGGATAACCCATTCACCGAATCTACCCATTTGTACACAAATATTGAGGGAGGTTTAGGCGTTTTTGCATCGTACGTTTCGGCAGATGTTATGGTTATTTATGAGTAAAAAAAAGTATTATAAAGCGACTAATCGAATATCCGTTTTTGCTAACTTGCAAGTAGTTTATCAATTAAACCCTAAATAGCTAATTTACCATGAAGAAGTTAATCTACACCATTGGACTTGCTGCCTTAATCCTATTTGCACCAAGTATTGCCTCTGCCCAATTAAAGGGACTGTTGCGCAATAAGGCCATTGAGGCCATTAAGGGCAAAGAGCAGCAGGAAGAACAAGTTGAAGAGCAGCAGCAGGAAAGCACACCGCAGGCCGAACCTCGACAGCCAAAGAAAAAAGGACCCAACTTTCTTGAGAAGAAGATGATGCAGGCCATGGGCCTCAACAATGTTGCGTTCGAACAAAACTACAGCTTTACATCGAGCATGGTAATGGATATTGTTTCTGTCGATTCGTTGAAAAATAAGGAGGATATGCAATACACCACCCTCTACAACCCAGCCGATAAAAGCTTTGCCTTGGTGTTTGAGCAGGTAAACCCTGAAACTGGGAAATTAGAAAAGGGCACCATGATTTTTGATATGAAGAATTACGCAATGCTTATACTTAGCGAAGAGAATGGTGAGCGTAGCGGTGTGGCAATGGCAATGCCTCGCGATTCGGCCGAAACGACCGATGATGCAATGGATATGGCTGCCGAGGAGGTTGAGGAATATCCCGATGATTTTGTGCATCCTATGTATAAGCCCACCGGAAGTTCTAAAAAAATCGCAGGTTATAAGTGCGACGAGTATGTGTACCAAAATGAGGAGGGTTCAATAAATCTTTGGATTACCAAAGATAATAAGATTAACCTGTCAAAGGCATATGGCCATATGTATGGTTTTCAGGCGCTCGCAACCGGAGGCTGGGGATATGGTATGGGCACTGTTATGGAAATGGTTTTTAAAGACAACTCAGGAGCAACATCGCATATGCTGGTTAAGGATATTAATCCCAATAGCCCCCGAAACCTCGATGTTTCATCGTACCAAATTGTGGGTGTTGGTGGGGAGTAAATTGTTTGATTTATAGCTACTACTAAGCTAACAATCCCGACTTCTAAGATATTACAAGTCGGGATTGTTGTTTTAAAAAGGTAAAGAAGTATAAACGCTACCTATAAATGTAAAAGAAACCCGTTGCAGGGTTATAAAGCCCTTCGGTGTCCTTAATTACGTAGTAGTATATGCCATCGGGGAGGTCTTGCCCATAGTAGTTTTTACCATCCCAGTGAATCAGGCCTGCTACTTTTTCGTATACAAGCATGCCCGATCGTGAGAAAACTTTGAATGATATTTCGGTTGGTTCGGTTACTTCAACAATATAGAAGTCGTTTGATGAATCGCCGTTAGGCGTAAAAACATTTGGAAGATCGGCAAAGTCAAGTAAATCGGCACGCACCTCAATCACATCGGCTTTGTTTGGGTGCAGTATAGTTTTGCTAACCTTTTCGATGTCAATATTTGCACTTGTGCTAACACGTTCGCCATTTAGGCTGTAGGTTAGTTTTACCTCAAAGGCTGAATTGCCAATTTCATTGTTGCTTACTATAGGGTTTTCGGCCGTAGAGGTATGCTGGCCATTGTTAAAGTCCCAAATAAAATTCCAAGCTCCGCTTGGAGCGTTAGCCGAGAACTGAATTTTTTTGTCGCTTTTAACCGTATTGTCAACACTGTAGGTAAGCGGAGAGGCTGTTTGCCCAAAGGTAAAGCCTGCGCAAAGCAGAAGAGTGGTTATGGTAATGCTAATTGATTTTTGCATTGTAATCATGTTTCAAAATGTAAATATAGCAAATGGCCTAAAATATTGGCTAAATTTTCTCGGTTAATTTCCTAACTACCCTGAAGTTGTTAAAAAACTCCTTGGCAAAAACCCGAAGTACAGTGTAACTTGGAATGGCAAGTAACATTCCTAATATTCCACCAACGCTACCAGCAATAAGCAAAACAATAAAAATTTCAAGCGGGTGTGCATGAACGCTACTCGAGAAAATAATTGGTTGAAACACAAAGTTGTCAATTAGCTGTACCGAAACGAACACAACTAGCATAAAAATGAGCATAGGCATCATTTCGGTTGCGAAGTTCATATCGAGATTAGTTGCAACACCAATTATTAATCCCAGTGCAGTTCCAATTATTGGCCCAACGTAGGGTATAACATTTAGTATTCCTCTAAATAGGCCAATAACCAAAGCAGTTTGAAATGGTAGCCCAACTAAAAGTAATCCAACCGTATCGAGTAGCATTATACCAGTACTTTGCAAAACAATACCAATAAAATACCGTCGAAGCAAATTGTTAATGCTCGATAAGGCATGCTTAATGTTTTTCTCAATTTTTTCGGGAAACAGCATGGTAACACCCTCAAAAAACAGTCCTTCATCTTTAAGGAAGAAAAAGGTGATGAACGATATTGAGAAAGCAGCAATAACCAAATTGCCAAGCAGATTGGCTGTTGAGCTGAACAGATCGGTAACAATGCTTACATTTACCACCGAGCTGATTTTGTCAACTAAGTAGCCTTCAATTGAGAAATCCTTTACCGATTCGGGCAGGTACTCCTTAATAAATGCATCAATTGAGGCAAGAGGTTCGTTAAAATTCGATAGCATGCTGGGCACGTTTACGGTGCTTAGCTCGTTTATCTGGCTAATAACAAGAGGTATCATCACCCTAAAAAATAGTATAAATAGGAACCAAAGGGTGAGTAACGCAATGGCGGCTCCCAGCGCTTTTGGGATATGCCATTTCTTAATTTTTATCTTACAAATAAATTCTACTATGGGTTTGCCAATAAGCGAAAGAACTGCCGAAACCAGCACGTAGGCCACAATGCTGCTGAAGTACCATAACAAAAAAAGTACAATGGCTAAACCTGTTCCAAGAATAATATACCTTGCTAGCCTATTCATAGTTGTTTTCCGATTAGGAATTTGTAGGATAAAAGTAGCTTTTTCTGAAAATATCGCTGCATCAAACCTACATCATTTATAGCAAATGGCAAAATTTTAACAGGGTTGCCTCAAGGGGTTAAACCAACCATAGCGTAGCGGGTCAAATAGGCCAATATAAACAATAGGCAATGCTTTACGATTTTTTTATGTCGCATAGGGGCGAGTTTGCTGCCCTGCTTACCGCATTTTTCTGGACCATAACCGCCTTGGCTTTTGAGTCGGCAGGGAAAAAAATTGGTTCGCTTGCAGTAAACCTCATCCGGTTAACAATGGCTTTTGTTTTTCTTAGCGTTTACTCGTGGTTTATGCGGGGGGTAATTTTCCCAACCGATGCCAGTGTTCACAACTGGGTTTGGCTTTCGCTGTCGGGGCTAGTTGGGTTTGTGCTGGGCGATTTGGTGCTTTTTCAGGCCTACGTTGTGGTTGGGGCTCGCATATCGATGCTAATAATGGCGCTTGCGCCACCCGTTGCTGCGCTTATTGGTTGGGTTTGGCTAGGCGAAACCATGACCCTTAAGCAGGGTATTGCCATGCTTTTAACCTTTGCTGGTATTGCGCTGGTTATCCTGCGGAGGGAGATTGACGACCCCGAAAAACCCAATGGTAGGAAGAAGTTCAAATTCTCGTATCCCATTGCTGGTTTGCTAATGGCCTTTGGTGGTGCAGTGGGGCAGGGCGGAGGCCTAGTTTTAAGTAAGTACGGAATGGCCGATTACGATGTATTTTCGGCAGTACAAATTAGGGTGCTAACCGGTGTGGTTGGTTTTGCCATAATTTTTGCCTTTTTAGGCCGATGGAAATCGTTGTTTAGCGCGCTTAAGCATCGCAAGGCGTTAAGCCGAGTAACGGTTGGTGCTTTCTTCGGCCCATTTTTGGGCGTTTCGTTTTCGCTATGGGCGGTTAAATTTACTACAACAGGCGTTGCTTCGGCAATTATGTCGATTGTGCCAGTGCTAATTATCCCCTTCTCGGTTTTTATTATGAAGGAGAAGTTTAATCCCAAAGAACTTGTTGGAGCTGTGCTGGCCATGGCGGGGGTTTTCCTGTTTTTTGCTTAGTCTTTACTCGATATAAAAATTTACTCTCGGCATTGCGATGAAGCGTCCTTTGCTGAAGAGGCAATCTATTTGAAAAGGGTTTGCTTCGCCTCGTATCGTCACAAATAATTACGATACGAGACTACCAATAACAGATTTCCTGTTCGCCATTGCGAACTTGCCTTCCGGCAGGTAGAATGGCAATGACGACCGTTATTTAAGTTTCTGTAATCAATACATTATGCCAAAAATTTTGGGTGAGTTCTTGCAATGAACCTAACTTTTTTAACAATACGGTTTGTTAGCAAACAACCATAAAGCATTAACTTTACTAATTCTTATATTGCCCTTTTCAACTTTTGGCTTTTTTTGTAGTCAAAAGGGTTACTAAAACATTATCTAAAATCAACATAAACACAAAATCTCATGAAGAAACTATTGACGCTTGCTTTCGTTGGGCTTTTGGCTTTTATGCCACGCCTTTCGATGGCCTACGAAGATGCCCGAATGTTGCGTTTCCCCGACATTAATGGCAATCAGATTGTTTTTGTATATGCTGGCGATATTTGGACCGTTGATGCCAACGGTGGCGATGCCCGTCAGCTTACCTCGCACAAGGGCTTAGAGCTATTCCCAAAAATTTCGCCCGATGGAAAGTGGATTGCCTTTTCGGCCGAGTACAGCGGTTCGCGACAGGTATACATTATGCCATCGCAAGGGGGAACGCCTCAAAGGCTAACCTTTTACAACGATATTGGCGAAATGCCTCCCCGTGGTGGGTTCGACTATGTAGTGCTGGGATGGACACCCGATAGCGAAAAGGTGTTCTTCCGTGCAAATCGTACGCCCTATGGCGACAGAATGGGAAAATATTTTACCGTTAGCATACACGGCGGTATGGAGGAGGAGCTGCCAATTCCTCATGGTGGTTTCGCCGATCTTTCGCCCGATGGTAAAAAGGTTGCCTTTACCTATGTCGATAGGGAATTCCGTACTTGGAAACGTTACAAGGGTGGCCGTGCATCGAACCTTTGGATTTACGATTTAGAAAAGGATAACTCGGAACGAATTACCGATTTTAAGGGAACCGATCATATTCCAACCTGGTACGGCAACAAGATATACTTTGCAACCGACCGCGATATGTGGCTCAATATTCACAGCTACGATGTGAGTACAAAGGAGGTAAAGCAAATAACTAATCACCAAAAGTTTGATGTGATGTGGCCGAGCGGAAATAATGGTCAGCTAGTATACGAGGTTGGCGGATACCTGTATAAGCTAAATCTCGAAACCGAGCAAACGCAAAAGCTAAAGGTAAATATCCGATACGATAATGCCAGTACGCTTCCATACTATAAAAACGTAGAAGACAATATTCATAGCATGGCCATTTCGCCCAGTGGTAATCGTGTGCTTTTCGATGCGCGTGGCGATATATTCTCAGTGCCAGCAGGCGAGGGAACCATTTTCAACCTAACAAATACCCAAGGGGTTCGTGCAGTATTCCCCGAGTGGTCGCCCGATGGTAAGCATATTGCTTTTTATTCCGACGAAACAGGCGAGTATGAAGTTTATCTGCTCGAGAATAAGGAGAACGCCAAGCCTAAGCAGCTAACCAAAGGATCAAAAGGGTGGAAGTATTCGGCAGCATGGTCGCCAAACAGCAAGATGCTGGTTTTCTTCGATAGATCGATGCGCTTGCAGCTGCTAAACGTTGAAACAGGTAAACTTACCGTTATTGATACGCCAACTTCCGACGAGATTCGGAGCTACCATTTTTCACCCGATTCGCGCTGGGTGGCCTACACAAAGAACAGCGACAATGGACAAAGCGCCATTTGGGTTTACAATGTAGACGAGGGTAAGAAAACGCAGCTAACCAACGATACTTTCGACGATAGCAACCCTGTTTTCTCTAACTGCGGAAACTACATCTTTTTCTTATCGAACCGCGATTTTAACCTCGAGTTTTCAAGCTTTGAGTTTAACTACCTCTACAATAACGCAACCCGAATTTTCGCCCTGCCACTACAGGCCAATAGCCCAAGGCTTTTCGAGCCAAAGGAGACCGTTGAAAAGGCTGGCGAACCCGAGTCGAAACCCGATGAGAGTAAGGAGGTAAACGTAAGCATCGATTTTAATGGTGCCGATAAGCGAATTGTGGCTTTCCCATTATCGTCGGGTAGCTACTGGAACCTGCAGCCCGTTGACGATGGTGTAGTTTACTTCACTAACGAAGGAATGCACCGTTATAATGTTAAGGAGCAGAAGAGCGACCTTATTATGGCGGGTGTTCGTGGTGCTATTGTTTCGGCCGATGGCAAGAAGTTTCTTTATCAAAGTCGAGGCGATTATGGGGTGGCAACGCTTGCGCCAGGTCAAAAGCCAGGCGATGGCAAGCTAAACCTTAGCGATTTAACCATGCGCATTGAACCACGCAAGGAGTGGGAACAAATTTTTACCGATGGTTGGCGTATATTCCGCGACTATTTCTACGTTGCTAATCTACATAATGTAGACTGGGAAGGCTTTAAGGAGAAGTATGGCGAAATGCTGCCTTATGTTAATCACCGTTACGATTTAGACTATATTTTTGGTGAGCTAATTGCCGAAACCAATACTGGGCATGCGTATGCCAACTGGGGCGATTTTGAACGTGTTGACAGGATTGAAACCGGTTTACTTGGCGCAAAGCTTAAGGCCGATGCCAAGAGCAAGCGCTATATGATAAGCCAAATATATGAAGGCGAAAACTGGAACCCAGCCCGTCGATCGCCGCTTACCGAGCAGGGCATTGCAATTAATGAGGGCGACTACATTATTGCTATCGACGGTGAGGATGTTACAACCAACCATAATCCGTATAAATTTTTGGAGAACAAGGTTGATAGAGCCGTTAGGCTTACTGTAAATAGCAAACCAACAGCCAATGGCGCTCGTACCTATACAATACGGCCAATTGCAAGTGAGCAGGAGCTGCTCTACCTCAATTGGGTAAATACGCGCCGTGCTTTGGTCGATAAACTATCGGGCGGACGCATTGGCTACATGCATGTGCCCAATACCGCCGTTGAGGGCAATCGCGAGCTACACCGCGGTATGTATGCCTACCACCATAAGGATGCGCTTATTATTGATGAGCGTTTCAATGGCGGTGGCTTTATCCCCGACAGGATGATTGAGCTGCTTAGTCGCGAAACCCATGCTTTATGGCACAGGGCCGGATTGCCTTACCCAATGCGTACGCCTGGCGTGGCACACGATGGGCCAAAGGCCATGCTAATAAACCAGTACTCATCGTCGGGTGGCGATGCATTCCCCTACTTCTTCCGTCAGAAGAATTTGGGAACCATTATTGGTACGCGCACATGGGGCGGATTGGTTGGCATGAGCGGCAACGCCTCGCTAATGGATGGCGGCTACATTGCCGTACCGCGCTTTGGAATATACAACGATAAGGGCGAGTGGATTATTGAGGGAATTGGCGTTTACCCCGATATTGAGGTGATAGATACACCACACCTTCTGCATCAGGGCAACGATCCTTCGCTTGAGAAAGCCGTTGAGGTGCTGCTAAAGCAGCTCGATGAGAATCCTCCAAAAGAGTGGCCACTCCCAGCCGATCCTGACCGTAGCGGATGGATTGAGGTGGAGATTGAGTAGGAAAATTGTAACTTACAAAAGCCCTGCATTTTATGTGGGGCTTTTTTTAATTTTTAAAGGAGGATGAAGTAGTTTTGTCCTCGGACGATGCATTTAATGCTGATTTTTAATTTACTTAGCGTTCAAATTATTTTTTATGGAGAAGAGGTATCTGTTTATTGATCAGCTAAGAGCTTTAGCCATATATCTAATAATCTTCGGACATAACGATTACAACTCCTACTTTGGTGAGTATTTATCCTCATTCCGACTGCCACTTTTTTTTATTATTTCAGGAATGGTTGCCCGAAGTAAGGAGAAAGTTTCTCTAGTAGATTTTTTAAAAAAGTACTCAAAGCGTTTGCTCGTTCCATATTTTGCAATTAGCATTCTGCTATATGGTTTTTGGCTTTTTATTGGACGTCATTACGGGCATAGTGCCGATGTTGCATATGACCCAATAAAGAATTTTATTGGAATTTTTTATGCTCAGGGAGGTCCTGAGTATATGAACTGGGGAATACCTATGTGGTTTCTCCCTGCTTTATTTATGGTAATGTTTTTCGACTTTTTGGTTTCCCGATTACCTTTTAAATACAGGTTTATTCCTGCTCTTCTATATCCAATCGCCGGTCTGTATATCTATAAAACCATTGGGTTTCATTTGCCTTGGAGCGTTGATGTTGCCCTTTCGGTATACGGATTCTACTTCTTTGGAGCATTATTACGCAGAATAAATTTTATTGATTTCCTAAGCGGGCTGGTAAAACCACTAGTTTTTTTTATTGTATTCTTTGTCCTGCACTATTTCTGCTCAAAGTACAACGGAAGAGTTCTGTACTACTATGGTGAGTACGGCAATTTTCCAATAATGTATTTAAATGGAATTTTAGGATTTATGTGGGCTTTTGCGCTTTTCAAGATTCTCCCCACTTCATCTTTATTGGTTTGGGTTGGGCGAAATACCCTCCCGTTATTGGCATTTCACCTATCTGCAATGACCGTGTTAAAAGCAATTGCTTTATGGGGATTTGGCATTGAGCTGCAATTTTCTCTCTGGCTCTCGTTGTTATATGGAGTTCTGCAAATAATTATTTTAATTCCCTTTATTCTGCTTTTAAATCGGTATTTCCCTTTTCTTGTTGGAAATCATCAGAGAAAACACTTTGAGAAGAAATAATGTAAGGGCTTTTAATATCACTTCCATCCAATATAGTATGGAAAAGAAACGATGAGTTAATAAAACTGTTTTTGTTTAGTTCAAGAGTTTTTGACCTATCAGGGTACTTTTCTTTATATGCTTCGGAAAGCCAAATGAAACATGCTGGATTTTTTTCTGCATCCGTATTGTTAGCATGTAGCCACTTCCCCTCTTCGCCAAACGATTGCCCGTGGTCGGCAAGGAAAATTAGCAAAGCATTTTTCTTTGATAAAGTACCAATGAACTCACTGAGCACGTAATCGGTAAAAAGCGTTGCATTATCATATGAGTTAATCATCTTCTCCCTGTTTGAGGGAGAAATAATTTTGTTTTCAAGTATTGGTTGGAAAAGGGCAAAAGTATCTGGAAAGTTCTTATTGTACCACCAGTGGTTACCTGCCAGATGAACTATTGCTAGTTTTTTTGCTTGGGAACCATTGGTAAACCTATTGAAATATGGCATTAAATCGGAATCGAGTTTTTTCTGGTTACTATAATCTGATAGCTGAGGCTTATTAATGATAATACTATCACATTCGTTCATTATAAAGCTAAATGTTTTAACTGGGTTTTGATTACCGATCCAAATAGTTTTAAAGGAAAGAGACTTGTAAATATCGATAAAAGAACTCTCCTCAAACATGGGCTGTAAGTTAAGCGAATCGGCACGTGTTAAAATATACGTTAAACTTTGTGCTGTATGGGTGTAAGGTGAAAAAACATTTGGAAGCGAAATGGCCCCTAGCTCTTCAATTCTAGGCATGGTTGTTCTATTGTATCCATTCATCTGTACGTGATCTGCCCTAAGCGCTTCGCCTATTACAAATACAACAGTTATAGTATCGGATTTTATAGTTGCATTTTCGCCTAGCATAAAGCGGTTTGTTTTTATCTCCTTTTTTTCTTCAATGTACTGCTTGGTGGCAAAGTAGATTGAGAATGGCGATCGCACAATTAGCGTATTAAACTTAACGCGGTTTACAGTATAAAAAACAAGTAGTGATAACGAGGCAAAAGTTAGAGTTAGGATTATATCTCTTCTGGTTAACTTAATTTTAAAGCGTTGTATTACGGGGTAAAGCCCAACAGCAAATGTTGCTAAAATGATTAATACAAGTGGGAGTGTTAAGTAATTCCGTACTTCTCCAAAATTAGTATAACGTAGCGATTCGATAAGAGCAGAGTTTATGGAAACATCGTACTGCCATGTGAAATAAGCAATAATCCCTGAAACAGTAAAGAAGAGAGGGAATAGAGTGAATGAATATTTGCTCACATTGAGTACTAATGTGATTAGAAAAATGCCGAAAAATGACGCTGTCCAATGAAGCAGAATAAATATAATGTCCTTAATTCCATTAACTGGGTAGTTTATATAGTTAGCCGAAAGGATTAGAGCTGAAAAGCCAAACGCTGTTATTAAAGATAATAGCGTAATCGGATATTTTTTGCCAATTTGTTTAAAGAATTGTTTCATGGTAATCCATTAATGTTACGACACTGATTTCCATTTTTGTGCTTAGGATAAATGTGCAGTGCAAATTTAGCAACAATTGGTTTGTTACAAATAAAATGTGTTAGGGTTATTCCTGAAGAAGTGGACAACTAAGGAATATATTTGTTTCAATTGACTTTTAGGTTAAATTTGCCCATATGTAACGTGGTTTATGTTTAGCAATAGTATTTATAACTCAGAATTGAAAGAATTGGTAATGTTTTATGAAAAATTTAAATAAGATTAGTTTAATACTAATTCTATTGGTTGCAATTGCTACTAGGTTTTATAATTATCAGGAAATACCTTACACTCACGATGAGTTTAGCGCATTGTCTAGAACCAATTTCGATAGTTTTCCTGAGCTAATTGAGAAAGGGGTTAAAGGCGACGGTCATCCCGCCGGAATTCAAGTGTTCTTGTATTATTACACCAAACTATTTGGTAAGTCTGAGGGTATAGTTAAACTCCCCTTTATGCTTTTTGGTATTGCATCGGTTGCATTAATTTTTCTTATTGCCCGTTTTTGGTATAATGATACAGTTGGTCTGCTATCAGCTTCTTTTTTGGCAAGTATTCAATATGCAATTGTTTATAGCCAAATAGCACGTCCCTATATTAGCGGCCTATTCTTTTCGTTGCTTATGGTTTATTTTTGGTCGAAGCTTATTAAGCAGCCCTATAAGCGATTTTATTTAAATTCATTAATGTTTGTTCTGTCGGCTGCCCTTTGCGCATACAATCACCACTTTAGCTTGCTATTTGCTTTTATTGTAGGCATTAGTGGTTTATTTTTAGTAAGGAGAGAATTCTTGTTACGGTATTGTTTGAGTGGCGTTCTAATTTTTGTTCTTTATATACCACATTTGAACATCTTTTTTACACAACTTAGCATTGGTGGAGTTGAAGGATGGCTTGGGAAGCCAACTAATGATTTTATTTTAAAATACATAGCTTATTTATTTCACTTTTCCTCCTTTTGGTTAGTTGCTATTGCTTTAGGGCTATTTTTTACCCTACGTAGGTTTAAGGCCGATAATGAGCACTTTAAAAGGTTGTTGCTTTTTTCAATCTGGTTTTTCTTGCCTTTTCTAATTGGATTTTTCTACTCAAAGTATGTAAATTCTGTTATTCAGTTTTCTGTTTTAATATTCAGTTTTCCCTTTATCTACTTTGTTTTATTTGGTCATTTAAAAGAGTACAGCCCAAGAGTTAATCTGTTAATTGTACTATCTGTTTTAATGGTAAACACCACTACGCTTATTGTAAACAGAGACCACTATAATCTGTTTTACAACTCTCGTTTCGAAAAAATTTTAACAGATCATGATAGGATACAAAAAGAGTATCCCAAAACGATTTCGGTTCTTCACTCTCATCCTACTATTTCTCAATACTATATTGATAAGATGGGGCTTGATACAAACTTTGTTTGGTTTAGCTCGTTTGAAGAAATATCAGATTTTAAAAGGTTTGTGAAAGAAGCCTCAAATAATTATGATTTCTTTTTCTTTGGGTGCAATTCAACAAATAACGCACATTCTGTTCCAGTAATACAAGAGTTTTTTCCATCAATAATTCAGCAAAATAATTATGCTGCGGGGAATACATACCTTTTTTCCAAATCAAAAACAGAGGAAGTTGGGCTAAAGTCATTGCTTGATTTTGAAAGCTTAGATACTGAGCATTGGACTAAGTTGGATTCAACTCGTAGGGTTGATAGTGTAAGCTTTTCAGGAAGCCATTCATACGCATATTCAAGTGATAACGAGTGGGGGCCAACTTACACTCGGCGGTTAATGGAGCTAATTGAACACGAAAACAATTTTATTGATATTTTAGTTAAAATAAAACCACTAAGTAGTATTGATGAAGTAATACTTGTTGCCTCACTGGAGTCTGGAGGAGAGTCGTTTTATTGGAGAGGCACTCCAGTTAACCAATTTTATATCGACAGCATACCTAGTGATGATTGGTTTACAGCAATACAAACAATCAAACTTTCAGATGTAAACCTCAACCATCGAAATATTTTGTTGCGGGTCTATATTTGGAACAAGAGTAAAAGTACCTTTCTTTTCGATGATCTGAAGGTAATTGTTAGGGAAGGGAACCCTATCGTTTATGGCATGAGAGAAAAGTTATACCGCTAAAACTATTATATGTGTTATTTTATAATTCATTTAGGGTATTGCTAAGTTGTATTCTGTAAGTATTCTTAACTTTTACAACAATTGGTACGCAATTATTGCAAGGAGTCTTATTATTTTTTTAAAGAGATAACAAAGCAACAGGTTGTTAGTCAATAGCGTTTTGTTTTAGCCATACGTCCTGTAAGCACCCTAGCTGTTATGCAGCGTTCCTTTAAGGCATATCCCTACAAAATGCTCTCAAAAACATGTTTTGTAGCAGTTGTGTACATCACACAACACATAACCACCCCGCACAAACACACTTAGTTAGTAGTATATATGTACTTATCTGTATGTATTAAAAAGATATATTACGGCTATTTATATGTAGAGGTCAATTTGCTAATAAATTATAGTGTACATATGTTTGTGCTCAAAATTACCTAAAAGTAAACTAACTAAACCATAGCTTTATGAAGACTAAATTTTTACTGACAGTTTCGACCCTTTTTATTGCACTAGTATCATTCTCGCAAATTGCTCGCGAAAACCAGTGGAGTGGTTCCACCACGTTAGATGGTAATATTTATCGAACCGGAAATGTTGGTATTGGCGTATCGAATCCAACAGAAAAACTTGATTTAAGTGGAAATATTAGTTTAAGAGATGCAAGTAGATTTGTTGGCACTTTAACTAATCATTCATTAAGTTTCAAAACCAACAATCTAACGCGAATAAAAATTAATACAGATGGGAAAACCTACTTTGATAACGATATAGTTATTGGAAAACTTTCTCTTACAGGTGATGACCTCATTAGGATTAGTTTTAGTAAAACATACGAACATTCTTATTTTGACTATGGGGGAAATCTCCATTTTAGGAGTAATACAAATGGAACCAACAATGGAACGCCACTCATTCTTCAGAAAGACGGTAATGTTGTAATCGGGGGAGGAAATGTATACGCCGATTATGTTGACCAAGCCTACGGCTACAAGCTTGCCGTTAAGGGTAAAATAATTGCCGAGGAGGTAGTGGTAAAACTTCACGAGAACTGGCCCGACTACGTTTTTAGCCCCAGCTACACCCTTCGTCCCCTTAGCGAGGTTGAGGAGCATATCAGCAATCATGGTCATTTACCCGAAGTACCCAATGCACAGCAGGTACAAGACCAAGGCATTAGCGTAGGCGAAATGAATGCAATTCTGCTAAAAAAGGTAGAGGAACTTACGCTTTATGTTATTGAGCTGAAGAAGGAGGTTGAGGAGTTGCGCAAATAATTTTCAGTTTATGAGCACCCGTTATACTGCCATGTTAAACCTAGACTCGTTTCTAAATACGCAGTGTTCAACGAAGTCAAACTCTTGTTGATTAGAGTTTAAGCCTGCGCCAACTTTTTGAATGTCACAACAAGAGATACCATTGTACTAATCCTCTTTTGCTATAGTGAAGCTCACTACATTTTCTAAGCTTACTTGCGATAATGAGGGAATATCTTCTTGACCTATTAGTAGTTTCGCGGATGCTCATTCACTCTTTTGAAAGCAAAATTATTTCTCATTATTATCAATTAGATATTTAATGCAATGAAAAAAATTCTATTTCTGATTTTACTCGTTTTTTGTTCAGTTTCGCTTTTAAATGCTCAGGCTCTTTATGAGTATGTTTACGATGAGGCTGGTAACCGAATTGCGAGAAAAATAATACACTTATCCTCTAAAATGGACGAAGGTGTTGAATATGTTGATGTGGTTGAAGATCAACTAAGTGGTTTAGATGTGCAGGTTTTTCCAAATCCTACAAAAGGATTGTTAGAATTAAAAATATCTGGCACGAATAAAGCTGAAAATTATAGTGTTTCTGTCTTTGATGCATTTGGCAAGTTAATAATTAAGAAAGCCTTTGCTGGTAATGGTCGTTTTCAAATTGATCTTAGCAATTACCCAAATGGATATTATATTGTTACAATATTTTGGGGTAGCCAAAAGGTTTCATATAAGATTATTAAAAACTAAAAAGTTTTAAGGCAACATAAACTCCAATTTACTATGCAATCCAATTTATTTTTTAGAATAATAATTATACTAGGGTTTATACTCAACCCCTTTATATTAAAATCGCAAGAATCAACATTGATTCTTTCTGAGCAACTAGATCAAGGGCAAGACTTTGTTGCAAGAGACCAGATTGTTATGAAACCTGGTTTTGCCTATATGGCTGATCAATCAGGTTCGTTAAGAGCTTCTTTAAATGCAGGTATGGTGTGTAATACAGACTATATTTCAATTCCAATAACGCCTGATAATAACCCAGTAAATACTTCATTGCCAGTTGGAAGTATTAATGGTAACGCTAGTGTTTCTTCAACAGGAAGTGCTACGTATAATATTCCAATTTCAATTCCTTCTGGAATTGCAGGGATGCAACCTTCCTTTTCAATAGTATACAATAGCCAAGCAGGCGATGGGTTGCTTGGTATGGGCTGGAATTTGGTTGGAATCTCGTCAATTTCAAGAGTTCCAAAAACTATTCTACATGATGGTGTTTCTGGTGGTATTACTTTTAGTTCATACAATGATAGATATGCCATTGATGGGAATAGGCTTTTTGCTTTAAGTGGTGAATATGGCGAGGATGCAACAACCTATGAAACAGAAATGAAGTCCTTTTCACAAATTGAGTCATTTGGAAGTATTAAAGAAAGTTCGTTTTTTGGACCTGTTAGGTACACAGGTCCCGAATGGTTTAAGGTTGTAACAAAAGAAGGATTGATTATTGAATACGGAAGTTCAGCTGATTCAAGAGCTGTGCCAAGCGCTCCTGATAGGAAAGCACCCATATCATGGCTAATTAAAAAGGTTACCGATTTAAATGGTAACTATATGGTTTACAAGTATAAAACTTATTTAAATCAAACTGTTTTAGAAAAAATTGAATATACAGCGAATGGAGATTTTGGCCCCTCAAATATTATTCGCTTTGTATACGATGAAAAGGATGAGCAAAAGTTTAACTATATTGATGGTAGGAGAGTTGGGAATTCATTACTGCTCAATTCGATAAAAGTTTATACCGAGGGCGAGAAAGTTAGGACATATACCTTTGATTACTTTATTAAGAATGGTAAGTCGTTTTTAAATGTTGTAACAGAACAGCTAAGAAATCAGACCAGGATAAATTCAACCTTAATTAATTGGGAAGATTTGCCTTCGGATGTGCAGATTGAGGAAGTTAGCGTTACAAATACAGAGAATAATTCTGTAAGCATATCTAATAAAGAGTGGATGGCAGCAGATATTGATGGTGATGGTTTTTCGGATTTAATATGTACATATGAAAAATGGCAAGTTAACCAAAAGGAGAAGTATGTTGATATATACAAGAATAATCAGAATTCAACCTTTGAACTCTATAAAAGTAAGCTTATTAACTCGAGTTTCGTTCCATTTTTCTTTAGAACTAAAAACCTTTCACTGCTTTTTCCCGATATAAGCGGAAATGGAGATAGAAGTGTTATTGCACCTAGTGTAGTTCCTGACTCCAAGCTTAACCTTCAGTTTGTTGATAGTGATATTGAAGTTCCTCTTAGAAATCTTGATGAAAGTGAGAGGCCATTAATTACAGCAATTGATATTAATAATAATGGGAAGGATGAAATAGTATATATTGAGAAAACAAAAGTCAATACTATAATCACATTGCCTGGAGTTCAAAATCCTTATTTAAAAATTATTGTTGGCCATTTTAATAATGGCACTATTAGTTGGAGAACTACTACAGTTGATTTTTCTGACCATACAATTATACTTTCTCCTTATCATTTTATACCAAGCGATTTTAATAATGATGGCTTAGTGGATATTATTGTTTTAGGAAAGTCATTTCATATCGTTCTTAAGAATAATGGGAATATTATAGTTGATGGAGTTCAGCAACCATCTTTCGAATTTGTGAAAATGAGTAGTAGTTTTGGAATTGAAAACGACGAATTCCAATTAGGCGACTTTAATGGCGATGGTTTAATTGATTTTATTTTGCAGGAAAGTGAAACTAACGACTGGAAAATTCTATTGAATCGAGGTGATTTTAGCTTTAGAAAAGTAAATGCGCCTGAGCTTATGTCATTGGGTTTTTCAAATATAAGCCAGTGTATAGTTTCCGATTTTAATAGTGATGGGAAATCGGATGTTTGTATTATTAGGGGAATTCCCTATCCTGTAAATAATAGTATGTATACCATACAGTGGTATCATTATACACATGATGGGTTTGAGGCGTTTGA
>NPID01002503.1_pt1 | contig 40698 bp, 25 predicted proteins | sample 8637491 | NCBI WGS metagenome assembly NPID01 (sample SAMN07420843, study PRJNA396082) | bioreactor metagenome | isolation source: sample BA6 brine-fed electro-methanogenic bioreactor BA | place: Japan: Kochi | collected 2016-06-14 | reverse complement strand
CTGAGAGGCTTCGTTTTCAGAGTCTGCCTTCTCAGGTTTTGATTTGACCTGTGGCTGTTTCTGGGAAGAATTTGACGGTAAAGAGGCTTGTTTCGTTTTCTCTGTTTCTGGAGAACTGGGTGTCTGCCGGCTGATTTCCAGAAGTCGTACCTGGTGATCCGCTTCCTTCAGGGCGCGGCCGAGAGACGATTCGGGATTCAGGAGATGGTGCTGACGGATAGCCAGACTGATCTCGTCCCGGTTCGACATCGACTCGAAGCCGGGAATTTTTTGGAGCACGATGATAGAAATGATCGGGTGATCACCCGTCAGATAAAGCGTGTTCTGGTAAACGGGGATTTTTCCAAGGTCATGGCCGAGCCCCGTGATCAGGGCATCGGGGATGAGCATCGCCTGGTTCATGGCTTCGGCAAGGTGGTTCGCCACCTCCAGCGAATGCTTCCACAGCGGGATTGCCGCCAGCATATCGAACACGTTCGGGGCGTACTTTCTCTCCGCTTCGGAATTGTTTTTCTGGACCACGGAGGGACAGTCGCCTTCCCTGTCCAGAAGTGCGAGTAGTTCTTCGACGATCTCTTTTTTCATGTCCTTGACCACGGGATGAGAAATCCACCTCGCGTGAAACCTCTGGATCTCAGGACGACGATAGATTGGTGGCGGTTTTGGTTCGGTCTTCGCTTCGGGAGTCGTTCGCCAGATCCGGGCGATATCCCGAAAATCGAGTTCCGTTTCCTTGCCGGTCCAAAGCCGGGATATGTCGGCTAGAGACTGCTCTTCCTGTCTGGGTTTGCCGTCATCTTCCAAGCTGTCCTTTGATGAACGTAGCTGTGCGACCGCATAGGTGCCCAAGACGACAGCGACTCCGCCTGTAGCCCAGGTCAACGCATCAAACGGCATGGGCGTCCTCATGCTGCCGTGCGGCCAAGATCGCGGTGGGCGCGTCCGGAAACCGGATCGTAAGTTTCGGGTCATTGACGGTTGCCGTTTTCCCTCGGTACCGCCCCGAGTAGGTCATCATGTAGAATTCGCGGGGTTGCAGGCCCAGAATATCCTGGGTCTTGAGAACATCCTCCTCGATCTCGCGAGTGGTGATCTGGGCCGGGTTGTAGATGCTGTTCAGGACCTTGCGCCGGCCGAAATGCTGCACGACGTATTCGGAGGTCTCCGGATCGGAGCAGCGCATGAAGATCTTCGTGTTGGTGTTGTCCAGAATGGACTTGGCGAAATCCTCTCCCACGGCGGCGTAGAGCTGATTCACGGACTGGGCGAAGGCATGCACCATCACGTCCGCCGACCCGGCTTTGGCGAACAGATCCTCCACACCCTGATAGAAAAGGCTTTGGGCCTCGTCAATGTAGATCGACAGGCCGGGAGCGACCCGCTGTTTTCCTGATAGGTAGACCCGCCCGACGAAGGACTGGATCATCGACAGCAGCACTTTACCGAGTGTCGCCCCGGCTTCCCGGGTAATCATGGACCCGGTATGAACCACCAGGATGACCCGTTTCCCTGATTCCAGCCGTTCAATGAAGCGGTTCGATTCGGCCTTGCCGATGATCGCCCCGATGTTGCCGCTGGACAGTTCGTTGAGACAGGTCCGCAGGGTCGAGCTGACCTTGGCGTAGTAGTCTTGGGGAGAATTGAGGATGTCTTGAATGACGCCGGAAATTGAGGCCGCTTCCGGTTCGCTGACCCGCAGCAGTGCGTTAGCCATTTCTTCCAGAGCCTTGCGGCGGATGCTCTGACGAATGGAGTCGATATTCTGCAAGGGAACCCGGCCCTCTGCTCGGGCCAACAGAATGTTTCCGGTGATTACAGCCGAGGTGATCTCCTTGGCGATGTTTCGATAGAAAGGCTCCCGTCCTCCCTGGATGCCGCTGACGATGTGCCCCACCAGCTCGTCGGGCATGAAGTAGTAAGCGAGTGGGTCGACCACGGCCGAATACTCCGGGAAGACGGGGGTCACCAGCATCATATCTGATTCCCTTCCCACCTGCCGGGCGACATCGAAGATCTTGGTGAAAATCTGCTGATCGCCTTTGGGATCGAGGAAGACGACGCTCTTGCCGGCACGGATATCCTGCTCAATCATCATTTCCGCCAGGCGGGTCTTGCCGACTCCGGTGGTCCCGAACACGAAGGTGTGCCGCTTTCGGTAGCTGTCCGGAAGAGAGATATCGACAATCTTGCCCGGAGCGTCCATGTGAACTCCGGTGCCAAGAAGGGTGATCGTCTCAGGAATCTTTTTTCTCCACCACACGGACGATAATCCTTTCTCCCAATTCTTTGCCGACAGCCTGGATCGCCTCTTTGGGTATCCTCTCGGATGTTTCGATTTCACTGAAAGCACCAGCAATGCGCCGCCGACACCTAATAGACTGCTCGCCGGTCATTTCTCGCAGCAGGCTTTCAGGCAGGGATTTTGAAGTGCGACTGAGCCGGATCAGGACTTTGGCTTTGTCCTTCTCCACCACCGGAAGGACGCTGGTGATGAGAAACGCTTTCCTGACTCCAATATGGAGCCCGCTTCTTTCATGGGGAGGTAGCTGCCGGGCATAGCAGGTTCCAGTTAGGATGAGACTTCTGAGATGGTCCTCAACTTCAAGGGCGATGGTCAGTTCCTTGTCCGGGGCAATTCTTCTGATTTCCCCGAGGATATGGCGGCCACGCAGGGTTCGGAGATATTCCTGCTCGCGGAGGCTTTGGCGTTTTTCCAGTTCACGTTCGATTTGGTAACGGATTTGCCGTTTGAGCTGTCGGGAGAGGCTGGAAAGATCAATCTGCCTGTTGCCTAGGGCGACGACTTCCATCTCCACGCCAACACTGACCAGGATATCCATGTTGAACGCTTTGGAGAGAACGCCGGATATAGCTTCCTCTATGGCAAGAGCGGCTTCAGTTGCGGGGAGGTCGTACTTGGCGAGCAGATCCGGGGGAATCATAGTCCCCCCCTGGCACGCGCCAGAATGGTCGCGATTTTCAGCGCGTAGGCGTCTCTCCGTTCAGGCGTCCGGCTGTGATAGCACCCCACGGCTTTCCAAGTGTAGCCGTAGTCCTGAACGCACTGGTTCAATATCCAGGCACCAGCCATGACATTGGTACAAGGATCATCCAAGTGATCCCAGGTCTTGCCGAGCTGTTCGGCCCAGATTGAATTGACCTGCATCAGTCCAACGTCGACAGTGCCGTTGCGGTTAGGGTTGATGGCGCTCGGGTCAAGTCCGCTTTCGACCTTGGCGATCCCCCAAAGTAGCAAGGGAGAAACCTGGTATCGACTTCCCGCCTCCTGGAAACAAAAGGCCCAGATCGAGCTAGGAATGAGGGTCAATATAAGAAGAACGATTGCAATTTTCACAGGCAGTCACCTCAGGAAGGAGCTGCCCTTTAAATAGGGGTGGGGGGTAGGAATATCTAGAGGAGAAGGGCCTGAGTCAAAAGGATATGAGTCCTCTTTAGCTAAGAATAATTACTGCTGGAAAGGAAGAATCAAGTCTTCTTTGCTTTGATTTTTTTCGCGGCGATTAGAAGCTTTTCCGCTTCTTTTTCTGTAAAATCGGCATCTTTGAGATAACGTAATAAATTCATTATTTCAGGCTGTCCATGAAGAAAATCAACTACTTCTGGGTCTGTCGAAGATGACAAGCGGAATAGCACATCCGGGTCGGCAGCCAGTACTTTGGCAAGCTCCTTAATGACTTCGGGCCGTGGTGGCCTCTCTTTACCCCGCTCAATACGGCTCAGATAAGCGGGAGAGATTCCCACTTTGGTAGCCGTTTCTCTCAGCCCAAGATCTTGTGCGACCCGAAGGTCCCGGATTGTTTCGCCAAAGTTCATCATGGTCTAAACATATACCTAACTGTTTAGCGTTATGCAACACAAAAATATTGTGGCAAACTTTGCCCTTGTCTGGTAAAGTTTGGCAAATTATGCGTGATGTTACAAATATATTCTGGGCTGAGTTGGAAGCCTTACACCGTAATATCTCGTAGGAGAGAAATTATGAATAGTGACGAGGTTCTAAGGTTAAAAGATGTGGCCACCTTGCTCAAGGTTGGAGATAAGACAGTCTATTCCATGGCTCAGACCGGGGAACTGCCTGCTTTCAAAGTCCGGGGCCAGTGGCGATTCTCCCGAAAGGACATCGACGCTTGGATAGAGCAACAGAAACAAACAACACAAGATTTCGGAGAGGATGACCAGAAATGACACCTGCCACGGTGAACGGAGTTTTTTTATGAGCAGAAAGAAAAACAAGCAGGCTGAAAACACTATCCCGGCGGGATACACGCTCGACTACGTTTCCGGCAAACAGGTCAAAGAGACGAAGAAGGAGCTAGTCCGGCAGCGGGTGGTTCGCGCCTTGATACATGAATACGGATTCTCCCCGGAAGATATGGAACTAGATTTCTCCATTGGCGGCCGCAAGAAGGTGGACGTGGCCATCTTTCACCATGACAAGGAACACATAATCAGGAATTTGGGACGTGCCGTTCTCTGCCGTCAGGAACCGAATGTCGGTAAGAATGCCGTGCGTATCCGCGACTTCGAGCAAGCTGCTAAGGACCTCGACGAAATCGAGACCATCATGCGAGAGGTAGACGCAGTTAAGTATGGCTTGTGGACCAATGGTCTAGAGTTTTTCTTTGTCGAGAAGGAGCAGAAGCGCTTTGAAACCAAGTGCAACCCCATCGGCGATTGGCCACTGGCTGAAGAATCGGTTGGCACCAAGGAGGTAATCTCCGATGCCCATACCCGCGTTGCCGACAACGAGATGCTCAAAATCACCTTCCGCCGCTGCCACAACTACATCCATGGCAACGAGGGCATGCCTAAGGATGCCGCCTTCTGGCAGTTCCTCTATCTGATCTTCTGTAAGATGCACGATGAAAATCTGCGCGGCAAGCAGCGCCAGGCCTGGAACCGCCGCTTCTGGGCTGGCCCGAAGGAACAATTCGAGCCACAGGGCCGCAAGGCCATCCGTGCCCGTATCGAAGAGCTCTTCACCGAGGTCAAGAAGCAGTACAAGAACATTTTCCGGGGCAACGAGGAGATTACCCTCTCCGACCGGGCGCTGGCCTTTATCGTTTCTGAATTAGCCAAATACGATTTCACCCGCACGGATGTCGATGCCAAGGGCGTGGCCTACCAAGAGCTGGTGGGCGTCAATCTGCGCGGCGACCGTGGTCAGTATTTCACTCCCCGGGGTGTTGTAAAGCTCGTGATTGAAATGCTCGACCCCAAGGAGAGCGAGACGCTGCTGGACCCGGCCTGCGGGACCGGTGGTTTCCTGGTCGCCACTCTGGGACACATGCTGAAGAAATTCCGCGAGGAGCAGAATACCCAGGTCGGCAACGAGAACACCACCGAGTTTCTGAACGTCCACGAGCGGCTGAAAGAGTATGCCGCCGCCAACGTGTTCGGGGCCGACTTTGACCCATTCCTGATTCGCGCCGCCCAGATGAACATGGTGCTGGCGGGTGACGGCCGTGGGCACATTTACAACATCAACTCCCTGGAGTTCCCGCTGGGGCATCTGGCCGATCTGCCCTCCGCCAAGAAGGAGATCCAGCTTGGGTCGGTAGATATCATCGCCACCAATCCTCCGTTCGGCTCCGACATCCCGATCACCGACAAACACATCCTGGAGCAATACGAGCTGGCGCACGCTTGGGAGCCGGACGGCGAAGGCGGTTTCCGCAACACCGGTAACGCCAAGGGCAGCGTCGCGCCGGAAATTCTCTTCATCGAACGCTGCATCAAGTGGCTCAAACCGGGCACCGGCCGCATGGGCATCGTTTTGCCCGATGGCGTTCTCGGCAACCCGGCGGCGGAATACATCCGCTGGTGGGTCATGCGTGAAACCCAGGTGCTCGCCTCCGTCGATCTGCCGGTGGAGGCCTTCATCGCCGAGGCCAACGTCAATATCCTCACCAGCCTGCTGTTCCTGCGTCGCAAGAGCGAAGAGGAAAAACGCGCCGAGGCCCTGGGCGGCATCGATGAATATCCGGTGTTCATGGCCGTGGCCGACAAGGTTGGTTTCGACCGCCGTGGCAACAAGCTCTACAAGCGCACCCCGGACGGTGAAGAGATCGTCGAGCCCAAACAGCATATCGAGCGCATCCGCATCGGCGGGCGTTTTGTGGAACGGACTCTGACCCGCAGTGAAAAGATCGAGGACAACGATCTGCCGGTCATCGCTGAGAAGTACCGCGAATTTCTGAAGGAGCAGAACGGATGAGCGATCAAGACGACATCATTGAAGCCCCGCAGGATGCTGCCGAAGAGAGCGGCCCGGATAACTTTTTCATCGACATCCTGACCGGTAACAAGGAGAGCGCCTCGGCCAAGAAGCTGCTGGTGCAGAAGGTTCTGCGCCAGCTCATCGAGAGCTACGGCTTTGACCGGGATGACCTGGAGGTCAACTACAACCCCCAGATCCCCGGCCAGGGGCGCAAGCGCATCGACATCGCGATTTTCCGTCCCGATGCCGAGCACAACAACGACAACCTGCAGCGAATCATCGTCTGCAAGACTCAGAGGAAGCGCGACAAGCTCCGCTCCATTGCCGAGGCCGATGCCGACCTGCGTGAGATCAAGGAGCTGCTGGAACTGATCCCCGGCGCGACGCTGGGTATGTGGACCAACGGCCAGGAGGAGTTTCTGTTCCAGGTCGAGCGAACCCGCTTCGAGGTCCGCGCCAAACCGCTCGGTGTCTGGCCGGTTCCAGGCGAACGCACCACCGATCTCGACCGCACCGGCGGTGTCATTCAGGTCAGCGCCGAGGCGGAAGACCTAGAAGATGCCCTGCTGCGCTGCCGCCAGTATCTGAACCGCAACCTGGGGCTCGACCACAAGGATTCCTTCAAACAGTTGGCCGTGCTGATGCTGGCCAAGATCTTTGATGAAACCCTGCCCACCGGTGAACGCAGATTCTGGATCAGGGGCGATGAGCCTTTCACCGATGCGGGCCAACAGGCCATTGCCCAGCGCATCAACGAATCCATTACCGCCGCCAAGGCCTGGCAACCGAACCTGCTGACCCGTGGCTGGGATCTGACGCTGGAACCCCACGAGACTGCCCGCGTGGTCATGGAGCTGGCCCGTTACTCCCTAAGTGAAACCCAGCCGCGCTATCGCACTGGGGCCTTCCGTGCGGTCGCCCGCAGCGTGATGGACGGCCGCGAGGGCCGCTACCCCACGCCGCTCAACGTGGCCGAAATGGCGGTGGAGATGCTCGACCCGCAACCCGGCGAACGCATCATGGACTGCTCCAGCGGCACCGGCACTTTCCTGGCCATGACCGCCGCGCACATCTTCAAGAAGAAACTGGCAGCTTTGGGCACCACTCCCGATGAGGCCACCAACGAACAGATCCGCCAGGCGCAAAACGAAACCGCCGCCTGGGCGGCCAGAAATGCTCTGGGCTGTGACATCGATCCCTTCCTGGCCGTGGCCAGTCGCATGAACCTGCTGTTCACCACTGGCAATCCCGGTCGCGTGTTCCGCATCGATGCCCGCACCTTCCCGGACGGCGATCTGGATGGCATCGAAGCAGCCCGCCCGGCTATGCCGCTGGGCAGCATGGATATGGTTTTGCTCAACCCTTGGTTCTCGACCCAAGACACAGTGAGCGACACCTCCATCCTGGAGCGCTATGACCTGGGCAACAACTGGGAGCGCGACGAGGAAGGAGGATTCCGCAATACTGGTAACCTGAGCACCGGCGGCGTGCCGCCCGAGGTGCTGTTTATCGAACGCGCCCTGCAGTGGGTAAAACCCGGCACCGGCCGAGTAGGAATTCTGCTGCCTGATGGCTTGCTGGGAAATCCAAGTGACGAATATGTGCGCTGGTGGATTCTACGCCACTGCGAGATAATGGCTTCCGTCGATCTACCTCTCGAACCATTTAAGGTTACCGTCAAGGAGTATGGTTTCACTCCTGCCTTGCCCAGCCTTCTTGTTCTTCGCCGCCGTGGCCAAGAGGAGCTGATCAATACCGAGCACCCGGAATACAAGGTCTTCATGGCGTTAGTTGATCGTGCTGGAGTGGATTCTCGTGGAAACCTTCTGTTTCAGCGAGCACCTGACGGCGAAGAGATCATCTTTGAAGAGGAAGTGATCGAGCGGGTTCGTGAAGGCGGTGAAGTGGAAATCCGCCGGACCACGCGCCGCAACCGTCGCATTCATGACGAGCTGCCGCTGGTGGCAGAGAAATACAAGGAATTCCGCGCAACCGGCGAGGTGACGTTATGAGCAGAAAGTTTCAATGCAAAGTAGTACCAAGCACCTGGCTCGAGAATAACGGGCGTCGGCTGGATTGTGGTCCTTATATGTCCGGAGCGGTAGAAGCCCGAGAATTATTGAGTCGTTTTGAAACCGCTCCATTGAGCTCTCTTACAGCAGGCCACAACGGAGGTATTTTCAATGGACCTCGTTTCCCACGAGTATATGTGGATGACCCACAGTACGGCATCCCATTCCTTGGAAGTACCGATATTCTCCATGCAGATCTTTCTTACATATCACTTATCTCCAATGAACAGGTAAGAAACAAACCGGAATTGATTGTGCGTGAAGGATGGACCCTCATTACCTGCTCTGGCACTATCGGCCGAATGGCCTTTGCCCGCTCAGAAATGGATGGCATGGCAGGCTCCCAGCACTTCATGCGTGTCGCAGCAGATAGCGAGAAGATTTCCTGTGGGTATCTCTTTGCTTTCCTTTCAAGTAGGTTTGGTGTCCCGCTCGTTGTATCTGGCACCTATGGCGCAATAATCCAGCATATTGAGCCACATCATCTTTCCGACCTACCCATCCCTCGATTGGGGGAAATAGAACAACAAGCCAATCAGAAGATTATTGAGGCGGCTGACAGTTTATCTGAGTCCTCAAGGTTGATGCAAGAAGCCACAACGCTGCTGTTAATAACTGCCGGATTGGATGAATCAAACAATCACATCTACTTGACAGATAACAGGCGGCAGGGTTGGGCTGAGTCTAGTTTCAACGCTTTCAGTCTACGGGCGCTGAACTATGATCCCCGAGCCAAGGAGCTATGGAATGCCGTGAGCTCGGTTCGCCACGATAGACTTGGTGATCTTGTTGATCGAGCGAATTTCGAAGGCCACATAGTTTTCAAGCGAATAGATGCCGAACCAGAGCACAGCCTAATGCTAGTTGGCCAACGTGATGCTTTTCAGTTACGGCCAGATGGGCGTTGGATATCTAAGAAATCTGTTGAAGGACTGGGGCTTCAAGTACCTGCGGGCACGACAGTAATTCCTTGTCACGGGACTCTTGGTGAGTCCGAGCTCTATTGTCGAGCTGCTTTGGTGACACCAAGAACATCGGAGTACGCATATTCTGGAGACTTCTATCGGTGCATTCCTAAACAAGGCTCAATAGCCTCGGGTTATCTGTACGCATTTCTCCGCTCACGGTTTGCATTCCGAATGATTAGATCAATGAGCACAGGAAGCAAGCAGCAGTATCAGCACCCAATGTTGATGGCGAGCATGCCTATTCCTCGTCTTGATGAATCCGTTGAAGCGGAGATCGCAGCCAAGGTAGATCGTGCTGCATACCTTCGCGACCATGCGATTGACCTCGAAGACCAAGCTCGTGCACTTGTCGAGCGCACCATCGAGGAGGGAGGTCGCTAATGGCGAAGGTCATACCCATCGGGCAACCCGCGAACGAATCTGAACGCCAGGCCATCGGTTTCCTTCGGGATCATCTTCCCGATGGCTGGCTGATCTTCCACAACTTCGAGATGCGCCAGGGTGAGGAGGTGTTCGAAATCGACATCGCCATCCTCGCGCCTCACGCGGTGTACCTGGTGGATGTCAAAGGGACGCGGGGCAACATCGATGTGTATGGCTCCAAGTGGTACCCCGAGGGGCGGCAGCCCTTTTTCTCGCCGCTGGCCAAGCTGCGAAGCCATGCCAAGACCATGGCTACCATCATCCGCGAGAGCAACACCGGCCTGATCGAGCTGCGCAAGGCCCATGTGCATGCCGCCGTGCTGCTCACCGCCAATGACGCCGCCGTGTTCGACCAGGCGGGCATCGATAGCCCGGACGTGACCGACTTCAAGCACTGTCTGAAATACTTCCGCGACGCGAGCCGCATCCCCGAAAACCGGCTGGATAACATCACCCGCTTCCACTCCCAGATCGCCAAGGCGATCACCGGCAATGCAAAGCCCAAGAGCGCGGCGCTGGTGTTTCGTGACTGGCAGGTGGAAGAGAAGCTGGGCGGCACTGACCGCTACACCGAATACCGCGCCAAGCACAACCTGTTGGGCAAGAGCGGCGGCAACGCTCGCCTGCGGGTCTATCAGGCCGACCCTTACCAGGACGAGACCGCCCGCAAGGAAGAGTTCAAGAAGATTAGTAATGCCTATCGCGCCGTGGCGCACATGCCGACCCATGCCAACGTGCTGGCGGTGAAGGATCTGTTCGTCTCGGACGATGAAGATAAGGTGGTGCTGGTCACCGAAGACCTGCCCGGCCAGGCCCTGCGTCTGCACATCAACAAGGCCTCCCTGGCGCTGACCTTTGACCAGAAACTCCAGGTGATGCGCGATGTGCTGTCAGCGCTGGACCATGCGCACAGGCATGAGGTGATCCACCGCAATCTCACCCCGGACGCCATTCTGGTGACCAAGGGCGGCCAGGCCCGGGTGACGGGTTTCGATTTCGCCCGGGTGGGCAAGAACCGCACCTCCACCATCGCCGACCAGGTGGTGGATGATCTGGAAGCGGCCTACCAGGCTCCGGAGTGCTTTAAGGACCCGACCCAGGCCAGCATCGCCTCCGACCTCTATGCCGCCGGGCTAATTTTTTACGAGCTTCTGACAGGCGAGCTTCCCTTTGAAAACATCGACCAGATGATGGAGGCCGACGGCCGGTTCCCGATGAAGCCCTCGGAACACAAGCCCGACCTGCCCAAAGGGATTGACGAGTGGCTGCAGAAGTTCTGCGAGTTCGACCCCGAGGAACGGCATATCAGCGCGGCCATCGCCCGCAAGGCACTGGATGACCTGATTCTGCCCGAGGCAAAGAATGACTCCGCCCCGGATGTGAGCGGCCTGGACGTGGTCTTGCCGCAGCTCCCCGATAACCTGATGAACCTGCCGCAGGATTTCATCCTGGCGGATCGCTTCCGCATTCAGAAGAAGCTGGGCAGCGGTGGCTTCGGCGTGGCTTACAAAGTGTTCGATTCCCTAGGCGATGTGGTGAGGGTCATCAAGCTGGTGACCAAAGACCGCCGCAGCGTGTACGAGCGGCTGCGCCGCGAATACAAGACCCTGACCAATCTGCCCGACCATCCGCATGTGGTGAAAGTGATCTGGGCGGACCGCATGGCCGACGCCAAGCAGACGCCGTATCTCGTCTTTGAGTATGTGGAAGGTCTGGATGTCTCCGATTTGATCGATGCCGAGGCGCTGTCGCTGGATGATGCTGTGCGCATCGTGCGCGAGGCCGCCGATGGGCTGGCCCATCTACACAAGTACGGGGTCTACCATCAGGACGTCAAGCCCTCCAACCTGCTGTGGACCGACAAGGGCGTCCGCATCATCGATTTCAACGTTGCGGTATCCGAGAACGATGAGGTTCAAGGCGGTGGCGGCACACGCCGTTACCTGCCGCCGGATTACGATTACAACTCCGAGCCGGATGCTTCGGATCGGATGGACCGTGACCTCTACGCCCTGGGCGTCTCTTTCTATGAGTGCCTGACCGGCAAGTATCCGTTCGACGACCCCACGCCGCCGATCAAGACTCAGCCCAAGGACCCCAAGCAGTTCAAAGGGTGCGCCGACCTCAGTTCGTCGCTGGTCAATGTGCTGGTGAAGATGATCGCGCCGGAGCGCAAGGATCGCTTCGCGTCTGTCGATGAGTTCTTGACCTCCATGGCCGAGGTCAAGCGCCTGCGCTCGGTGCTAACCACCGGCGAGATTGGTGCCGGACCCAAGGTGGTGTCCAAGCTGGGTTTCGAGCCGGCCAAGCCCAACACCAACCCCTTTGTCACCCACCTGCTGACCCTCTACAGCCAGAGTCAGGTGTCCAACGCGGGCACCCGTGGCCTCGACGAAGTTGGCAAGGCCACCTATGTGCCGACCTATCTGGATGAGAAACTCAAGCCCGCGCTCCTCAAAGGCGAGTTCCGCCTGGTTATCATCAGCGGTAACGCGGGTGACGGTAAGACGGCCTTCATTCAGCAGTTCGAGGCCTTTGCCGAGAGCAAGGGCGCTCAGATGCAGCGCGGTGCGAATGGGGCCGTGTTCCAGCTCAAGGGGCATACCTACCAGAGCAACTACGACGGCAGCCAGGATGAAGGCGACGAACGCAACGATGCCGTGCTGCAGAAATTTTTTGCCCCCTTCGCGGGCAAGGAAGCTTCCGGCAGGCCCGAGAATCAGACCCGCCTGATCGCCATCAACGAGGGGCGGCTGGTCGATTTCTTCCTCGAGCATGAAGAGGAGTTCCCGCTGCTCGCCAAGCAGATCCAGCAGGGCTTGGCCGGAGCCGCTCCTGAGGGCGGTATCGCGGTCATTAACCTCAACCTGCGCTCGGTGGTCGCCGAACCCGAGGAAGGTCAGCCTTCGATTCTGGAGCGGCTGATTGCCCGCATGACACAGCAGGAATACTGGCAGGCCTGCGAGAAGTGCGATCTCAAGGGCAAGTGCTTTGCCTACCATAACGCCCGGACCTTCCAGGACCCGGTTGCCGGTCCCAAGGTGATCGAGCGTCTGAAGATGCTCTACACCATTACCCACCTGCGCGGCCGACTGCACATCACCATGCGCGACCTGCGTTCGGCGCTGGCCTTCATGCTGGTGGGCACCCAGGATTGCGACGGCATTCACCAGCTCTATCAGAACGGCGGTGAGGAGACCCAGAATCGCATCCTTGACGGTTTCTATTTCAACTCGTGGCTTGGCGGGGCGGAAGGCTCCAATGACCGGCTAATTGCCCTGCTGCGCGAGATCGATGTTGCCGAAGTCAGTAACCCCGATCTGGACCGCGAGCTTGGCTTCCTCAATCCCAAGACCAAGGCCATGAGCCGCTTCTCGTTCGCGGAGCGAGCCGGATATGACAATGAACTGGTGGAGACGCTGTTTGGCAGTCTGCCTCGCGATTACTCGTCAAAGAACCGTGCCCGATTGATCGCCAAGCACCGGAATTACCTCTCGCACATGCGCCGCCGCCATTTCTTTGAACGACGCGACATCGGCTGGAAGGAGATGCTGCCTTACGGAAGCATCGATCCTTTCCTGGATGCCATTGAGCAGCCGGGCGCGAAAAGCGCCGATGAGGTAACCGCCATTCTTCGGGCCATTAACCGGGGTGAAGGCTTGAGCGATCCGGCGCGGCTGGGCAACCAATTGGCGCTGCGTGTTCGTCAGGTTGATAAGGGCACCATCCGTAGTTACCGCCTCTTTGACGGCGACCATTTTACGCTCCGCACCGAGCAGGAAACGGCGGCTCATCCTTTCCTCGAGTGCCTCTCTCAGGCGCTGGTGCTGCTTTACGACTCCGGCGACGGGCACAAGGCCAGCCTGCGCATCAATCTCGACATCTATGAAATGCTGATGCGGCTCAATAACGGCTACCGTCCCAGCATCGAGGAGCAGGAAGGTTTCTACCTGAGCCTGGCGGTGTTCAAGAACGTTCTATCCGCCGCTCCCTATCAGGAAGTGCTCCTCACCGAAAGCGGCTTCGAATTCTTCCAGATCCGGCGCGACGACAAAGGCATCCTGCATCTGGGAAAGGTAAGCAGGAGGTCTGAAGCATGAGCATCAAAGGCAGAGACAAGGAGTTCCGCACTCCCAAGACCACCTACGTCGATTTCAAGCACATCGAGATGGATCGTGTGCTGACCATGCTCTTTCCCCGGTTGAAATACGACGGCTATGCCAGCCGACGCCCGCCCCGTGGCGGCGACCTGACCGTTGAAGAGTTCATGGAGGACTTCCTTGAGCATCCTGAATGGTTTGCGGGGTTTGATCGCTTTCCGCAGGTGGTACACCGCTGGATCGAAACCGATCTGATGGATGTGGTTAATCGGGGCAAAGCCAATCAGGCCGTGGCCGCCCCGAGGCCGCTGCATGGCAATACCTATAAGTTCCGCAACGCCAAGCACACCCGTGATTACGGCGCGGCCGAGCAGATCTACTGGATGCTTTTCTATGCCCGCAAAGGCAAGGGCCAAGCGGCGCGGGATGCCTTGAAGCGCTTCTTCTTCCCGGGAATCGACCTAGTAACGGACCGCTACGATCCCAACGCTTCCGTGGACGTGGAAACGCAGGCCATCCTGCGTCTGGATCATCAGGTTACCCAGGACATGAAGGACTCCAAGGAGCCCTCGCGTTTCCAGCCACTGTGTATCGGCCAGGCGGATATTATGGCCGACGACATTCTGCGGCTACTGGCCTATGAGCCCTATATTCCGCGTTCGGTGCTGGTGGATTACCTCAAAACCCTGATGGCATTCCATCTGGCGCTCTACCACTTCAAGCTGCTGCAGATGCTGCCCAAGCTGGTGAAACAGCGCTCCGGCAACGATCTCTGCACCACCAAGGAATGCCCGATCAACCCCGGCCTCGACAATGCGCTGGAAGGCTGCCCTTACCGCGTGGCCTTGGTCGTGGACATGGGCGACGTCAACAATCCGCACATGGCCGAGCTGGCCCGCAAGTCGACTGACCGGCTCTATCGTCAGATACCGGCCTTTGTGCAGGCCAATTTCGTCATCAAGAAGCTTGATGAGATGGCGGAATACCTGAGCAAAAAAACGGGCAAGCTGGCTACCCCTGGGGGCGGCGTGTTCACTGTTGGCGACCTGGTATCCCTGCTGAAACCCGAGCATGACGCCGAGCGCCAAGCCTACTTCAAATTCCGTCTGGCGAGCCTGATCGAGGAATCAACCTCCGGGAACGAGGACGTCGATCCGGAGATCCGGGAAGTCACCGGCATGGGCCTGGGCGAGTTCGAATCCTTCATCGAAATCCTGATGGCGTATCGCGGCAAGTATCACCGCCAGTACATCACTGAGTGTCTGGACTCTCTGCTGCTGAAGAACAAAGAAAACGGCCTGCTGGCCCAATCCCGGACCAAGGGAAGTCCTCGGCGATTTGTGCTGGGAAGCAAGCTTCTCGAGGTGCTCCTTCAGATCGCTGTGCTCACCCAGGACGGCGGGCGTTTCGTGACCCGCGAGGTCCGCATCGAGGAATTGCTGGCCTTTTTGAGTAACCGCTACGGCCTTCACATCGACCGGCTGCCAGAAGGAACCCAGGCCAACAGCAGCATCCTGGACAGACGCGCCCTGCGCCTCAACCTCGAAGCCTTCAAGCGCCGCCTGCGTGAAATCGGATTCTACGAGGACCTGTCGGATGCCTACGTGACCCAGAAGGTATCACCCCGCTATGCCATTGAGAGAAATGACGGAACTGATAAGAACGGGAGGCACGCATGAGTAACGCGTTCACCAAGCTTTCCCAGGATAAATTGAACGCGTCGGTCGCTGGTCTGCTGTGCCCTCGTATCGAAGCGATCCTGGGTGAACGTGGCCCAGGCCACTGCATGCGGGTCACCGATCTCGATGACGATGTCATGGAGTCTGTCTGCAAGGAACTGCGGCGAACCAGGCCCGACGGGAACATCTTTATCCTCGGCAGCCATGACCAAGAAGGCATGCCTTTCCGGGTGACCTCCACCAAGCTGGTGGAGCTGCGTAACCCTGATGCGAACGGCGAGCTGCGCCAACCTTTGCTGGTCTTCATACCGACCTCGCTCCGTACCAGCGCCGAGGATTCTTTTGGCGTGGCGACCTTCGAGGAGCTGGCTTTCACCGGCATCTACGAAGACCTGATCGACTCGCTGCTTGACCGGCTTCCGGCAACACTGGTTGGCCATGTTCGCGATCTCTTGGGCATCCTCACCGAAGAGGAATGGCTTTTTGCCGACGATGTTTCTTGCGTGCGGTACCTGCTCACCGCGCTCGAAAACGGGATTGATGGAGAAACCCTCGGTGCCAGCCTGTATGAATTGACGTTGATACCGGACTTCAAGCTCTTTGCCGATCCCGGCATGGTCAATGGCAAGATTCGCCGCAACTTCGGCAGCGTCCGTAGTCTGATGACCTCGCACAAATCGGTTCGTGGTCGTATTGCCGATCTTGGACTCAGCGACAAGGCATTAGAGTCGCGCCTGTTCACCTACTTTGAGAAATACGATGTCCAGGAGCCCGAATCCTGGACGCCGCCAATCGCGACCGACAAGAGCTGGTGGAGCATTTCTTTCGACAAATGGACGTTCCAGGAAGAGCTTTCGCTGGACAAGGTTCTTCTGACGGTGCTGGAGACCGACTTGCCGGTCATTGCGGAGGATGAGACCGACGACCAACTCTCCGGCCTCATCGGGCAACAGGTTCTGGTCCCGAACGACCGCCGCAAAATGAACGTGGTGTTCGAGGTTAACCCTCATCCCGGCAAGGTCAGCGGGCTTGACCATTTTACGGTTCAAATCATTTCGCAGAATGACGGCCCGGTAGGAAAATCCAAGAAGGTCAAAGCCTGGACGCCGAACCGTCTGCAATGCACGACCAACCTGGCCAAACTCAATAAAATCGAATTCGAGGAGGGATGGCATTTCATCCGTGTAATGCCTTGGACGGCCGATGGCGACCCGATTCCGCTGGAGGCGGACTCCTCCTCCGAGGGCGCTAAACGCTCTTACGAGAGCGAACCTTTTTATGTTCTACCCGGTGGCAATATCGAGGAAGAACCGCCCCAACGCGCCATACCCATTGAACAGAGCCTGGAGCATGCGCGTTTCCGGCTGCAACTGACTGCCCTGGGTGATGAACGTGATCCCGATGATATCGCCATCAGTGGTGTCGCCTGGGCCGAAGGAGGGCGTTCCAAGAAGACCTCCCGCCAGGAAACCCTGCATGCAAAATTCGGTCGTGAGGGCGCTGTTCAGATCCCGCTCTCGCGTATGCTCAAAACTATCGAGCAGCGCATCTTGGCGGAGCCGAAGCACCCGTCAGGCTGGCGCATGCAGATCAATCTGGATACCGCAGAGCCGCCTTCCGAGGTGGGACTGACGCTGCCATCTTCCGCCGCAATGGCCTCCTTCCTGGCTGCCCGCGAGGAGTTTTTTGCAGCGGTGCGCAAAGACACAGCCGAGCTGATCATGCAGGGGCTTTCGTTCCGGGACTCGGAAAAGGAATGCCTCGCGTATTCTGAAAGCTACATTGATTTGGTCAGGAACCTCATCCGTCAAGCTGAGACCACTTCCGGTGCCGAGCGTCAGCAACACCTGCAAGCACTCAGAAACGTTCTGGCCGTTGATTCCATTCATGTCATCTTGACCGACTTCCGTGGAAGGCATCGCGAGGCTGTGTTGGTCTCACCAACCCATCCGCTCCGCGCCTTGTGGCTGAGCAGTTGGGTCACCCTGGGCAAGGATTGGATCGAGAAGATCAAGTCAGGCGGGAAGGATCACATTCCTCACGTCCGTTCCGCCCTGTTGGATGGCCTTGTGCCCTCTGCCTATCCGGTCGGTATTCCCGTCGAGGATGGCCGCATCTTCACTCCGGTGGACAATCTGAATGCGTTTTGGGCGCTCTACGCCCCGACAACAGAGGAGAATTCCCGTGGCCTGATGGCGGAGATCTGTTCGGCCCTCGGTTTGGCAGAACCCTCTGCGGCGGGGACCGATATTTCCGGAAAGGTCATTGCGGACAAGATCGAACGCTACCTCTCCCAGCATCCGTATGTGCGGGAGCTATCCTTGAACATCTTCAACCCCGGGGCCGGTTCGGCGATAGCGGAGGCCCTGATATCGCTCCAGCAGAAGCGTGAGCATGCCGATTTGCGCTATGACATCCGGCTCTTTACCTCCGATCCCGACTCGCCTGTTTTGGGTGAGGCGCTTGAATCCATGGTCCGTCCCGGAGCGACGGTAAACGAGGCCGCCGACGCGTTTGCGATTTCGACCGGCAGCCATCTGTTCTCGAAGCTCAACTTGGCCAAGCACGCGCTGAATGAGTTCCATGCAAATTCCAAGGAGTTTCCAGCACACATCAGCGTTCTTCTGGATGTGTTTCCCGCCGAAGAGCTTTCCATCGCCGAAAAATCGATGGGAGTGACGCCACTGCATGGGTTGATACAGGACTTCGACACCGAATTCGTTGATGACGATTCTGGGACCTTCTGGAATAAGCGGCCGATTGTCGGGCGCTCCCTTGGCGCGGACAACCACGCCGCGTGTTTTGATTTACTGTCGTCGCTGAGCCGTCACCTCTGTTTTGCGACCTCAGCGGTTGCTGCTTCTGGTGCCAGTTTCAAGGCCGTACCCGTCGTGACCCTTGGCCTCGACGTAGCCCAACGAGAGCTAATCTACGAGGTTCATCAGGTCAGCGATTGGGTGTTCACCATCGACCGAAATATGGGAATTGAGTTTTTCGACCATGGCGGCCGGAAGAACAGACCGGACTATCTGATTGACTATGTGCCGGGAGCCAGCTCCCAGGCGACACATAACCTGATCATCTCTTCGCGCTCGAACGATGAACTGGAGGCCATGCTGAAGCCGGTGCTGCTTGAGCACGGCTTGTCCGCCGACGGCGAGCAGTCGGTTCAGATCCTGGCGAACCTGCGGTCGCTTTCCGGTCAGCTTGCCCTGAAACTGATTTCCGCACGCACGCAACAAGCAGAGGCTCTTGGCTTGGCCCTGGCACGGCTCTATCTCGAATATCAGGGCGCGTTGAGCAATCAGGTCATTGTGCCGCTGGACGCACACACGGACCTCTACCGCTCAAGCGGTGACTCAGACGACGGCAACGATGCCATCAGCTTGCAACGCACCGACTTGGGTTTATTCGACCTAGATTTGAACACTAGGACGATCACTTGCAACCTGGTCGAGGTGAAGTGTTATTCGCAGGTCGGCGACTTTGCGGCCTTCAACCAACTGAAGGAGCGGATCTCCGCCCAGATCAATCAGAGTGAGCGCATCCTCCAGCGTCACTTTGACTCGGCCCTGAAAAAACCGGACCGGCCGGATAGGTTGCTCAAGAGCCGGGAGTTGGCTCAGATCCTTCGGTTCTATCTGGAACGCTCACTGCGTTACGGGATCTTTGATGTGACCGCCGCGCAGGAAGCGCGAGGGCTACTTGAATCCATCGAACAGGGCTACTCGCTTCAGTTCAGACGCTGCGCCCTGATCTTCGATTTCGATAAAACCGGAACCGAGGCCCCAGACAATGAGGTGGGCATTGAATTCCACCGCATCGGCAAGGATCTCATTCACGCGTTGCTGGAGAGCTGCCGCAAGCCTGTTTCCGTCGAGATTGAGGAGGAACCAACCGCGCATATCCTGAGCGAGCAGTTTATTCCGAATGTGCCGAAGCTCGAAACAGCCGCGTTCATCGCACCCAAGAGAGCCCGGTCAACGTCTTGGACGGTGGATGAGCTCTGGGATGAAGAGCCGGAGGCTTCAATCACCCAGCCAACACCTCCTGTTGCAGAGGAAACACCCGCACCTGTCCAAGAGGAAAAGGAAGAACAGGCAAAACCCGTCGAACAAGCACCTCGACCTTCCACCATTGCGCCTGAAGAAGAAAAAGACGACGAACAACCCGCCGCCGTTGCTGTTGAACCGGAAGAACCTGTTCAACCCGAGACTGGATCGCTGGAGCATCCGACACCCGAGCCCACGCCTCAAGCCGAGGTCAGCTATGACATCATGCTGGGCGTTAATGGTGACTCGCCCCAGTACGGATTGCTCGGAGAGGTTTCCGGCAGGAAGATCGCGCTGGACCTCAACCACACCCACACGATCAGTCTCTTTGGAGTTCAAGGCGGCGGCAAGAGTTACACCCTGGGAACAGTCATTGAGATGGTCTCCATGCCGCTTCAACACATCAATGTGCTGCCAAGCCCGCTCGCCACTGTCATTTTCCATTATAGTCCGACGCAGGATTATGCGCCGGAGTTTACTTCGATGATCAATGCCAACTCGGTGGATGAAGAGATCCGCATCCTTCGTGAGCGCTACAAGGCCAACCCGGAGGCTCTCAAGGATGTGCTGATCCTTACCCCGGCAAACAAGGTGGAGGATCGCCGGGCCGAGTACCCGGATATCGAGGTTAAACCGATTGCTTTTTCTGCCTCCGAACTCAAGGCGGCGCACTGGAAATTTCTGATGGGAGCGATTGGCAGTCAGAGCATGTATATGAGGCAAATCAATCTCATCATGAGGGGGCTGCGGGATAACCTGACCTTGGATGCCCTGCGAGCAGGCATCGATAACTCTGGTCTGTCCGATCACCTGAAAGAGCTGGCCCAAACGCGTCTGCTGTTCGCCAGCGAATATATCGATGATAACCAGCGGCTCCAGGATCTGATTCGTCCAGGCCGGTTGATCATCGTGGATCTGCGAGATGAATACATCGAAAAGGATGAGGCCCTCGGCCTGTTCGTGGTGATGCTGCAGATTTTCTCGGAAGCAACCTATCAGGGAAGCGCCTTCAACAAGCTGGTGGTTTTCGATGAAGCCCACAAGTACATCGAGAACGATGATCTGGTTTCAGGCCTGGTAGAGGTCGTCCGTGAGATGCGACACAAAGGGACCAGCATCATGGTGGCCTCTCAGGACCCGCCATCGGTCCCTGTCTCTCTGATCGAACTGTCATCTCAGATCATCATGCATAAATTCAACTCGCCCGCCTGGCTGAAACACATCCAGAAAGCGAATGCCGCCCTTGGCGAGCTGACCTCCGACAAGATGAGTCATCTCGGAACCGGCGAGGCCTATGTGTGGTCGAGCAAGGCATCGGACGACTCATTCACCCGGGGCGCGGTGAAGATCAAGTGCCGTCCTCGCATCACGCAACATGGTGGCAGCACCAAAACAGCCGTGGGCCGGTAAAGGAGACCAATAATGAATTCGACACCTGAAGGAGCTGGTTCCAGAGCCTGCTGGTTTGTAGGGGCTTCCTATGGAGGGACAGAAGATCAAACCCCCCGCTTCCTGAAGGAAGGTATTTGGGAGAATGGGTATAAAGACAAATACCTCGACGCGGTGAAGTCCATTCAGGTTGGTGACCGCATTGCGATCAAGTCCACCTATACCCGTAAGCATGATTTACCCTTTGACAATCGTGGACACACTGTTTCGGTAATGGCGATCAAAGCCATTGGAACGGTAAATGAGAACCTTGGTGATGGCAGAACTTTGAAGGTTGACTGGAAACTGTTCGACCCTCCGCGTGAGTGGTACTTCTATACCTACCAAGGTACGGTCTGGCGCGTCTTGCCTGGAGACTGGACCACAGACGCTTTGATCGGGTTCACATTCGAGGATAAGGCGCAGGACATCAATAGGTTCTGCAATGCACCTTACTGGCGTGAACGTTTTGGAGATAGAGCTGTCGATAAGCGCCGTTTCAACTGGACCCGTTTTTATGAGGCAGTGGCCGACAAACTCCTCACGTTTCGGAACCGGCGTGAAGAACTAATTTCCGGAATTCATGCCATCGCCTCCAAAGTTGACGGCCTCTCCAATTTGCAGGATCAATTTACAGATGGTTCCTCTGGCCCCCTGAAGGGCATCTGCCCATTTACGGCCATGGGCATATTCAACCGGGGGATCACCGATGCAAATCGCAAAGCTATTGCAAGCGAACTTGCCAGTCTGCTTGGAGTGACTGAGCCTGTTCCGGACTCCTTTGAAGGGATTCCGATTCTCAATAATCAGAAGTCATGGTTTTTCGGGTTCGACAACAAACGCCAACCAGATGACATTGACACCCTCTGGGAAGCCTTTGCCCAGGCAATTGCTTTTGCGGAATCGGATGACGCGGAGGCGCGGTCGACATTTATCTCAGCCTACGACAGCGCGACCCAGCGCTATGGTGTAGGGTGGAACCTTACCATGGGGCTGTACTGGATTCGTCCCTGGAATTTCCCAACCCTTGATGGCCAGTCCCAGCGTTACATCAGCAAAAAGCTCAACATTCAGATTGGAATGAATGGCCCCAAGGGGCGCTGTAACGCCACTGATTATCTGGCGGTGCTGGACACCCTTGAGGCGCGCTTCCAAGAAGATGCGTATCCCGTCCACTCTTTCCCGGAGCTGTCACTTGCCGCCTGGCTTTTCAAGGATAGTGGGACATTTGCTCACCCGAATGCCATAGATCCTGATACTCAGGAAATTGTAACGGATGATGAAGAACTTTCCCCAGATGAAATAGATGCTGAATTGAAGGGGTTGCTACCGAAGTTTGACGATTTGATGATTCCGGTTTTGAAGCTTCTATGTGATGAGCAAGAGCACCTTGCAAGTGATGTGTATCAAAAACTGAAGTCAGAAATGGGGATGGAAAAATTTGATGTAATTACCTTAGAGTCAACGGGCCAGCCATTATTTGACAACCGAGCTGCTTGGGCAAAGTCTTACCTAAAAAAGGCTGAACTGGTTGATTCCCCGAGGAGAGGGTTCGTCCAAATCACTGACAAAGGGTTGGCGTTGTTAAGCTTGCCTCAATCTGAATTAGACAAATATAAGCGATTTACCGACTTTTTTTCAGCTTTATCTAATGTTGTTGATGAAATGCGCCCAATAGAACCCTATTCAATAGATGACATTCTGACGAATGGATGTTTTATTGCCCGGGAAAAACTCGAAAAGATTCTCGAGCGCCTTCGGACCAAGAAAAACCTGATCCTTCAGGGGCCGCCAGGCACGGGAAAGACTTGGCTGGCCAAGCGATTGGCTTTCGCTTTGATGGGGCAACGCGACGAGAGCAAAGTTCGAGCGGTGCAGTTTCATCCGAACCTTTCCTACGAGGACTTTATACGTGGCTGGCGGCCGGTGGGAGATGGCAAACTCACGCTGGTGGATGGGCCTTTTGTAGAGATGATGAAGGCCGCCGCGAAAGATCCAACGTCAAGGCATGTCGTCGTCATTGAAGAGATCAATCGCGGGAATCCCGCACAGATTTTCGGCGAGATGCTGACACTCCTCGAAGTGGACAAGAGAACGCCGAATGAGGCCCTGGAGCTTTCCTACAAACGGTCAGATGGCGAGCGTGTTTTCATCCCGGACAACCTCTATGTCATCGGCACGATGAATATTGCCGACCGTTCGCTCGCTCTGGTCGATCTAGCGTTGCGTCGCCGTTTTGCCTTCATTGATCTTGATCCCACGCTCGGCAAGCCTTGGCATGATTGGGTTCAATCTCAGTGCGGAATTGATTCAGAAATCCTTGTCGAAATCGAAAACCGTCTTATTGCCCTGAACAGCGAGATTTCAGCCGATACCGGGCTCGGGCCGCAGTTCCAAGTGGGACACAGCTATGTCACACCACCTTTCGGTATTCCCATCAATGATGCCAGGGAATGGTTCCGTCAGGTGGTCGATACCGAGATCGGTCCGCTGCTCGATGAATACTGGTTCGATGCGCTCGAGAAATCCCAGAAGGCGAGAGAGCGCTTGCTGGAAGGATTCTGATCGTGACACTTGCAGCAGCCAACTTGATTTCAGACACCCATGAAGGGATTGGCCGTATCGGCCGTATCCCGGTGCGTAATCTTTGGCTGCTTATGCTGTATGCATCGGATCTGTTCAGAGAGCTCGAAAAGGCGAAGGTCGCCGTGGAAGACAATCCTGATGACATCCCAGATCTGGTTGCAGAAATGCTTTGTCGCCGCGTCGAGCGTCGTATCCAGCGCAATTTGAGTTATGGCTACCAAGCTCGTGAGGCTGTACTTGGCCGTGTGCGCGGACGCATCGACCTGCTGAACACTGAGAGGCATCGATTACTGGATCGCGGAAAGGTTGCTTGCCGATTCCATGAATTAACCATCGATACTGCCCGAAACCGCTATGTGCGGACAGCCCTGGAGGAAATATCCAAAATAGTTCTTCATGGGGCGCTAGCACATCGATGCCGGTCGTTGGCGGCAAGTTTGAGACGCATGGGCGTAACCGGGGAACGTCCGAATCGTGGCGAGGTCTCCATCGACCGCTTCGGGAGGCACGATGCAGATGATCAGCCGATGGTTGCTGCAGCCCATTTGGCCTTCAATCTTGCCCTGCCTACAGAGACCGCAGGCGCAAAACAATTGTCATTGCCGGATAGAGAAATTACCTGGATTCGGAAGCTTTACGAGAAAGGTATCGCCGGTTTCTATGATGTCGTTCTTTCCAAAAGAGGATGGCGCGTCGATGCGGGCAAAACAATTGGCTGGCAGATTGAAAGTAAGAGTCTGGGCATAAACAAGATCCTCCCCTCGATGCGAACCGACATCATCCTCGACCACTCCGACGCGGGGCGCCGTGTCGTCATTGACACGAAGTTCACCTCAGTTGTGACGCGTGGCTGGTATCGTGAAGAAACACTGCGCAGCGGATACATCTATCAGATTTACGCCTATTTGAGGTCCCAGGAAGGGAATGGTGATCTCCTCGCTGAAAACGCCTCGGGTTTACTACTTCATCCTTCGGTGGGCGATATGGTTAACGAGGCGGTCATGATCCAGAACCATGAAATTCGATTTGCCACCGTTGATCTGGGAGCTACGGCGAAGGAAATCCGGGAACAGCTTTTACAGGTTCTGGAATGACATCGGCAACGCCCCAATGCGTATGGCTATGAATGTAACCACCTCACTGCTGCTCGAATTTAGAAGAGAGATATGTAACCCTGGAAACGGATTGTAAATGCCCTGGACTTCAGATCATACAAAATGGCTCGTCGACACCGGCGAACGACTGAAGACTGCCGACGGCAAGAAGGTTGAAGTCTGGGAGTTCCGTCATGAGAACGACGAGGCAGTGCTCTCGGCCTGGGCGAAACACTTCCGGAATCACTATTGCCTGGATACGGAGATCGATTTCCTCCGGGGCAAACGTCCACGTCCGGATTATCTGACCAATATCAAGTTCCCTTGCAGAACATCCAAACTCGGCCCAGGAATCAGAGCAGGAGATTTTGGGGAAATCCTGGTTTCCGATTACCTGCAATGGCTTCTCGGTTACTGGGTACCCCGGGTGCGGTGGTCATCAAAGGTTGTTCGAGATGAATCGCCCAAGGGCAGCGATGTCATTGGATTCCGATTTCACAAAAAAGACGGCGAAGCCTCCACTAAGGACGTGTTGTTTGTCTTTGAATCCAAGACAAAATTCTCCGCCTCTAAAATCAACCGCCTTCAGGATGCCATCAACGATTCTGCCAAGGATCACATTCGAATCGATGAATCGCTGAACTTCATCAAGCAAAAGCTCTTTGAAAAAAAGGAAATCGAACAGGCTCAAAGGATCGAGAGATTTCAAAGCCCCGTAGATATGCCCTACAAGGAAACCTACGGCGCTGCAGCCATCATTTCAGATGAATGTTTCGACGCCGATGAATTGGCTGCGGTAGACTGCAGGAAAATTCCCAAGTCATCGAAATCAAAGGAAGTCTTTCCTCATCCTAATGGAGACAGCCTTGTCCTCTTGGTTATCAAGGGACCCGGCTTGATGGACCTTGTCCACGAGCTTTACCGGAGGGCTGCAGATGAGGCCTGATAGAAAATCCAATCGTCTTCTGGGTGTTACTCGATCAAAAGCTAAGATGATCGAGTACCATGTACCTGAAGAATATCAGGAGATAGATTTATCACTACATCCAAATAAGCTCTTCACCATCTCGATTGGCCTGCTGGGCGACCTCGCCGCCGCCATCAACCGGGAGGAGCCAGATCCCGACTCCCTCTCGGAGCTGAAAACCAATCTGCTATTTTCTGCTCGCTTTTTCGACTCCTACCTCCAGTCAAAGCTGAACGAGGCACTTGATCCATACCTCGTGCTTCTGGGCTCTGCTTCCTATTACCTGTGCGATCTGCCTGGGAGCTCATCGGTATTGGCGAAGCGAATCGATGGCGACTGTCCTGATCTGGATGGCGATGGTTTGGAAGACCTGTTGCTCTGGTTATTGCAGGCCGATCTGGGAACCTATTTTGATGGAGCGGACGGACCATTCGGCGGATTCATCGACGGGATTTCAAACTGGATTCTCCAATTTTTCGAGGATGGGAACGGCGAAGAAAATCTTCTCGATTTGGCAGCGAAGCTGAGGGACGCCGTCTATGAATTCGGCACTCCCAGGCAGCTTCTGTTTGGTGATGTGATCGCGGCCGTTCTGAGGAAAAAGATGGAGAATTCCGCCTGGAAGGCTCTGCCGTCATATTCCGGGCTGCCCCGAGACAAATGGCTCCATGCGCTGCAAAAGGATTCGTTCATCAAGGAACTCTGGCCTGCACAACACCTTTTGGGCCAGGCGGATGTTCTCAAAGGCGAGTCTGCCATCGTTCAAATGCCCACCAGCGCTGGCAAAACGAAGGCAACGGAGCTGATCCTTCGAAGCGCGTTTCTGGCCGACCGCGTGTCACTGGCCATTATCATCGCCCCGTTCAGGGCACTGTGCCATGAGATCAAGAACAGTCTCGTCGAGGCATTCCACAACGAACCCACCAAGGTGGATGAGTTATCCGATGCCCTACAGACCGACTTCGAGATTGCTGAGCTTCTGGGGCACCAACAGATCCTGGTCGTAACCCCCGAGAAGCTGCTCTACGTCCTTCGGCACGCTCCGGAGCTGGCTGCCCACGTTGGCCTGCTGGTTTTTGATGAAGGCCACCAGTTCGACAGCGGCACCCGAGGCATCACATACGAGCTGCTCCTGACGTCGCTGCGCTCCATGATTCCTGAAGGAACCCAGAAGGTGCTGATCTCAGCGGTCATCAGCAACGCCGAGGCTGTTGGAGAATGGCTGAACGGGGAACCCAATGTCGTCGAAGGCACAACCCTGATTCCGACTTTCAGGTCGATCGGATTCGCGAGCTGGCTCGATCAGTTGGGAAGGATCGAGTACGTCGACAGCCGTGACGCCGAACAAAACGAGTTTTTCGTTCCGAGGGTGATTGAAAGATTCAATCTCGGGAGGAAGAAGCGGGAAAGGACGGACCGTTTTTTTCCTGAAAAGACTGATGGGCAGGCTATCGCACTATACCTTGGCCTGAAATTGGTCCCGAATGGCAGTATTGCTGTTTTCTGTGGAAGGAAGTCGACAGCGGCCAGCGTCTGCGAAAAGGCCGTCGATATTATCGAGCGAGGAGCGCCCCTGGCCTTGCCGTCAGATTTTTCAGACGCGCAGGAAGTTGAGCGACTGACTCATCTGCATGTCGAGAATCTCGGCGCTGACGCTCCGGCGTCTCAGAGCGCGGCACACGGAATTTTTTCCCATCATGGCAATACGCCGCATGGTATCCGGCTGGCGGTAGAGCATGCCATGCGTGACGACCTTGTGCGATTCGTTGTTTGCACATCCACCTTGGCGCAGGGTGTAAACCTTCCGATTCGATACCTCATCGTGACCAGTGTCTACCAGGGTATGGAGCGCATCAAAGTTCGCGATTTCCATAACCTCATTGGCCGAGCGGGCCGAGCCGGGATGCATACCGAAGGCAGCATTCTGTTTGCCGATCCGGTGATATTTGACAAGCGGAAGGCCCGAAACGACAAATGGCGCTGGGACCAGGTGAAAGAGCTTCTGGAACCACGCAATTCTGAGCCATGCATCAGCAATCTTCTATCGATCTTCGACCCCATCAAGAGCGATGACGAGAAATACACCATCACCATGGAGGCACTTGATTTTGCCAAGGCCTATATCGACGATCCTGATGAAGTTGCCAAGCTGGCTGCCGGGATAGCCGCACGACATGGAGACAAAAATTTCTCTCGTGACGGTGTCGAGCGGCAAATCGCCTGGAGAATCAGCCTAATCTGTGCAGTCGAGAGCTTCCTGCTATCTCATTGGGATGAATCTGAAGCTGGTCTTTCGGAAGCTGATGTGACCCGCCTGGCCGAAGGGACGCTAGCTTTCTTCCTGGCTGATGATCAGAAAAAGGAGCATATCCGCGAGTTGTTTCACCTCCTCGCTGGGAACATCTCTGCAAACATCACAGATCCGGCTCGCCGTAAAATCTATGGCAGGACGCTTTACGGTATTCAAGATGTCCAAGCCATCGAGGGATGGGTTCAAACCAACGCCGACAGTCTGCTTTCGATTGTTGATGAAACAGACGCGCTCGATCTTGCCTGGCCATTGCTTACCCAGCATATCAACAGTGGCGTATTCACCAAGTTCGATAAGCCGGAGGTGCTAGAAGAAATCGCGCATGGGTGGATCAGTGGAAAGCCCTTCAGTGATCTCCTGAAAATCATCCGTAAGCGAAAAGCCAAGATGATATGGGGCACCCGCCGGAGGGAGTTCAAAATCGATCATGTCGTCGATGTCTGCGAAGGGACGCTCGCTTATGACGGAGCGCTCGTTGTAGGCGCTGTGTGTGAATTCATCGAAACCCTCGACCAAGATGGCACTGGAGACCTGATCAATCGTCTGCAGCTTTTTCAAAAGCGCCTGAAATATGGTCTTCCGACCGAAACCACCATTGCCCTTTACGAGCTTGGCTTTTCGGACCGCGTCATTGCTCAGGATCTTGCCGCATCCCTAAACCTGGCAGCGACCCAGAAGAAGGATCTCGTGAAGGAGCTGAAAAAAGATCGGGACGGAGCCAGGACGGTGATGGAGAAATACCCAAGCTATTTCCAGGAGCGAATGAATGAACTCCTGCAATAGAAATCCAGATCATCGATCCAGTCTATCTCGCGCTCCACTGTTGGCCAGATTGTTAGCGGGCCGCAGAGCCTACGGCAGTTCTATGGGAAAGCTCGCATTTCCCAAGGAGTGGGCATGAATCAGCAGACGCAGCCATCACCAAGAGAGCATCATTTCTACGTTGCGATTGCCAAGTTCATTTTCCACCATCCGGAACATGGCATTGTATCGGTGCAGGACCCGATCAAGATCAAGGATGCAGAGCGTTACGGGCTCAGCCCGCTCATAATCTATGGGGTTACCGTGGCCGGGTTGCCCATTCGCTGGATGACCTTCACTCCAGTCGATCAACCTAGAGCATTCCGGGATGTCCTCCTGGGTGCGTGGTGTAACGCTGAAGGCTTACGTGGCCGCCCAGACATCCTTCGGGTCAATCGCCACCTTTCGAAGGCCAGCCCTGAACTGGTCGAGGAAATGGCAAAAATCGGTGTCCAGGTCGAGGTCGCCGATGCCAAGGATAAATCCCTCCCAGCTTCCCTACGCTCAGCCCAAGACTCCAGCCGGTGGCTGCTGAGGAAGCACGATGGAAAAGGTCAGTCTCTTGGGCCCATCCAAGCTCTTTGCCGGTACGCTCAATATGACCATGATTTTCGGATCAAGGATGGTCACAGAGGTGTGAGCAGTCGCGAAGTTGAAGATAGAATCCAACGGTGGCTGACATTGCCGGCGCAAGTGCCAGAGCCAACAGTGACCGGTGAACTCGACTGGGAACCCGGCCCTTGGCTGTCATCCTGGGAGACCTCTCTACCGCCCGATCAGCCCCGATATTTCAACCTCGATGGGTTTGATGGCAGTACCTGGCTGCTGACAGGTGAGAAGTCACCAGAGGATATCGTAGAGGATGATGATTTCTGGGCCGACAGTGACTATGACAACGCTGCCGAAATCGCCAAGAACCTCGTGGCGTGCTGGCCCAATCCGCCTGCAGAGATCGCCAAGTGTGTCGGGATCACACTGCGGGAACTTCAATGGTTCACCTCTGGGAAGGCTCCCCTTGATCGGCATGCGCGTTTTGGCCTGGAAGACTTGCTCGGCATCGAATACAACGAGAGCATGGGTTGTTATGTAGGGGCAGGACCTTATGTCCTGGTGGCTAAAAAACCACTAGCCCTCAAAGAGGCCTACGAATCCATTTCCAAAGGCGGAGATGCTTGCCCCTGTGAGATTGTCCCTCGCCAGGGTGCCGCAGACCCAAGCTGGCGATACGTATTGATCAACACATACGGTGAACCCCCGAGCATTGTGATGACACCTCGCGGAGAAAAAATCACAGAACGTCTTCCGGAATTGCTTATGAATTATGCCGGTATCACGCATGTATCTCCGGAGTTCTACCGGGATGTTGTTTCTACCTGTGCCCGGGCCTGCCGTGAACCAGCGGCCAACATTCGTGAGATGCAAGAGTTCGTGAATCGTTACGAAGAGCACTGGGTAGATTGTGCCTGGCAGCCAGAATGAACCTGTTTGGTTGAGTCAAAGCGCGGGGATAGAGATCAGTGGAAACTGCAGAACCACCATTCGGGCAGAAAAAATTGGGCCGCAAGCATATCAAAAGTTTCGCCAGTGGCACCGCCCATATGTTTGCTTGCTCAGCCCAGCATTATGCCTGGTTGGCGTATCAACACCGGTTGCCAACAGTGACAATTGATCTCCTTGGGGTGCGAATAGAACCTGCTGAGTTTGACATTGAAAGGAACCGAATTCTCGCTGGGATGTGTCAGCGAACGCTTCTCCGAAACGTCGGCCAACTGACACCACCCGGCGCTGTGGCTTCAGCGGTTCTCTTTGCCCACTTTGGGATTGGGGACTATTCCGAGGACGGTCCTTCCGCCTCGATTGGCAGGTCTGTTATCACCGTGGTTCTAACCGATGACCGAGGCAAGGAGTGGCGTGGTGACCATGTTGAGGAGAGGATGCTGATTCAATCTTAACGGAGAAGGACCTCAAGTCCATTGCTGTTTTGCTTGAATAATTAAGGCGGGCCGCGATCTGAGTCCTTTTGTTTCCTGACCACCTGCAACCAATTAATAGAGTAATTGCAGCACCCCTGAGGTCGGGGGTTTGTATGCATTGAAAGCTAGGGATCACCTCCCATGACGGGACTACAGCACTCCGGAGAATCATTTTGTGGATTGTTCACTAAGGCGGAAACCGGAAAGCTGTCCAGCATATCTGATGGATAGGGAGAGAAAAGTATTTTCAGTTTTTCGATATCAGTCATCTCACGATCCAGCCAAGTATCGAACTCGGACGAAGAGAGAATGACTGGCATTCGATCGTGAATTTTTGCCACCAGGCTATTGGCGTCAGTCGTAAGAATTGAACAAGACTCGACGCTCCCCTCTGGGCCTTTCCAAGCATCCCAAATTCCGGCAAACGCCATCGGCTCCAGATCCTTGCGGCGGATAAAATAGGGAGTTTTTTCTTTTCCTTGGTGCAACCACTCGTAAAATCCGTTTGCAGGGATCAAGCAGCGATGGTAACGAATTGGACCTCGAAAAGCGGGTTTTTCAGCAACCGTTTCGCTACGAGCGTTGATCATTTTATGGCCAATGGCCGGGTCTTTCGACCAGTTCGGCACCAACCCCCAGCGGAAATTCCGAACAAATCTGTATCCATCTCCATTTTGACAAATTGCAAAGATCTGCTGAGAGGGAGCGATATTGTAGCGGGGAACGAGATCAGGAGCTTCGGGGACTCCGAAGAACTGCCTGAACTTGTCTGGTTCTATGGTCATAACGAATCTGCCGCACATATCTTCATCTTTCAAAATAAAAGACCCGGCGAAGCGGAGGGGGGTGCCGCGCCGGGTCAAGAAGGACTATGTTGCCCCTCTGCGGAAAATAATCCCTGATTTGCCCTCCCCCGTCAAGAGATGTTTGAGCTTCCTCAAGTATCGGATTTAATTCCGACCTTCCGAATTCTCTGAAATCCAGCAGAGTGTATTCACCAAAGCCATCTGCTCGACCGTGTGGCACTTGATCGCCATCAGTTTGGGGTTTGCTACCAGCAAGGCTAGGCAACGAGCTCTCGAAATCGCCACATTCAGGCGGTTCTTGCTGTAAAGAAATTCCATATAGCGGGGCAGAAAATCTGCACTGGACGTGGCCATGGAGACAATGACGACTTCCGCCTGTTGTCCCTGGAATTTATCGACTGTTCCGACCCGGGCGTTCCGAGGTAAAACATCCTTGAGCAGATTCACCTGCATGTTATAGGGAGCCACAACCAGGATGTTCTCAGCCGACATGCGATGCTCGATGCCATCGCGATTCAGGTAACGCTGCCCGAGCAAATTTTCATACAAGCTACGCACGATCTCCGCTTCTTGCTCGCTACGCTGGGAGCACCCGCTGTGGTCGATGCCGATAAAACGGATACCAGAAGGCCGCAACTCCGAATGGGCATCTGGGGCGAGAACAAGACGCTGGTTCTGATTCTTGGCTTCGGGATGGAGCCTGCCATCATAGACCGCATCGGAAATAAACTGGCAGACATCCTGATGCATGCGCCAGGTGGTTCCGAGAAATACGCCCTGGTCGTCTGGAATAGTCGCCTTCCCCTGGAGCAGGTAATCCAGCGTTGATTCCCCTGAATGTCCGGGGTGAACTCCTTGAACCGGTTGCTGCAGTTGCATCTGATCGCCGAGAAGGACAATGTTCTTCGCGCAGGTCCCCAAAGCCACCAGGTTCGCAAGAGCGACCTGTCCAGCTTCGTCAATAAAGAGGTAATCCAGACTTTGATCGAGGTCGGGATCAGCAAAGAGCCAGGCCGTGCCCGCCACCAGATTTGCGCCAGAACCAATGACAGCTCTCTTGTCAGCGACATCCCTGATCATGGCCCCATTCAGGAACGTGTCGGGTCCAGAAGACTTCTTGACCCCCTGAATCCTTACCTGTTTCTCCGCCGCACGCTCTTCTACAGCTTCAAGCAGGTTGTTGATCGCCTTGTGACTGTTCGACGAAACTCCCACCGTCGCCCCTTGCTCCAGCAGATCGACAATGACATGGGAACCGGTATAAGTCTTTCCGGTCCCAGGCGGCCCCTGGATGAACAGATAGCTTTCCTGGAGGCGGCTGACCGCCTCACTCACTTGGGGTGTCGTCTCCCCGCCGCCTGCCACGATAGAAGCACCTGAAGTAAGGCCACTGATTTCTGGCAGAGAACGCCTCAGGATTGCCTCTATGGCGGAATAACGGTGGTCACCGGCTACAACGCTATCGGCGAACCGATAAACCGCTTCTTTGAGAACCTCGTTGTTGATTGGACCAGTGGTAATCACCGAAAGTCGTCCGGGAAGCGGCCCGCTTCGCTTCCCTCGCTTGATGCGGACCAGCCGCCTTTTCTCATCGATGTCTTCGATTTTCCCCGCGCGTTCCAATGTGTCGGAACGCTGGCAATCGTCGCCGGCTTTCAGCTTGAATTCCTGCTCTGGATAACGATAGGTGTAGACCAGCGATTGTTTTTCCGTCACGGGAGGCAATTGGGGGTCCGCAACCAGACCCCCTATCGCTTCAGGATCTTCTATGAGTTCTTCTTCCGTCATTTCCTGGCGGGCAAACATGGCCCACCAAGACGGCTTATCCGCCCGGCGATGGAAATCCAGAAGCTGGTAGACAAGCTCCCGCATCCGATCATCGTCGCACCATTCAGCGCGATCCTCGGGCAGGCCACCGAGCAGCCTGTTCGCATAATCGGCAAGCCGGGCCTCCGCTTCATGGACTCGATCACTTTTTTGCTGCTCGGCAGTTTCTTCGGTGTCTGCATTGAACCAGGGCAAGTCGGCAGGGCGGATTCCTAGCAACCACTCGCGAAGTAGATACGTGGAACGGCAATCGTCCTCATTGTAGTCGTGGATCTGTTGGAGCAAAGCGGGGTCCCGCGTTTCTTTCCAGTGCTCATAGAACACGATGCTCGCCCCTGCGTTAGTGACTTCACCCGTCCGCTTCTCCATGTAGAAGGTCTCAAGATTTTTGATGGAGTAACGGGGCTCGGACGCCAACAGAGACTCCCGAACGACCTTGTAAAGATCCACCAGCTTTTCCGAGCGCAGCAGGTGGTCCACTTCAGCCTCGCAGGTGCCATGGAGCGACATCAACCGTTTCAGGGCCGTCTCCTCGTATGGGGCATAGTGGTAGATGTGCATGTTCGGATAACGCGCCAGGCGATCCATGACAAAGGCCATGAAATTCTGAAACGCCTGACGTTCCTCTTGCCGGCTGTGAGCCCAGAACGGCTGAAATTTGGGTTGGCCATCATCGTGGTAATAAACACCGAACAGATACTCCAACCCTCCTTCTTCCAGCGGATCTCCCTCCATATCAAAAAAGAGGTCGCCGGGATCAGGCTGCGGAAGACGCCGGAATCCTTTCGTCTCGGCGGGGTCGGTCTCAAGAAGTTCGAAAAGGTCCTTGCCGGTCTCCCGCCGCTCAAGCTGCAGGGCGGCCTGCCGACGAAGGCGCTGGAATGTGGCATCCTGCATGGCAGGGACATGATCGTCGGGCTTCAGCTGTGCCAGCCCGGCCAGGGTCGTTACGCCGCCAGAGCGAAGCTTGTCGATCTGGATCTTGGTGATGTTGGCGACCTGGCAGAGGTGATCGTCCTGTGTCCATTGATCCTGACACAAGACTCTCCAATGGCAGAGGTCGCAATGAGCGCATGGCTCGGGGTACGTTGGAGCGAGTCCCCTTTTCACCCGTTCAAGAAAACGCGCCTTGACCGAGCGGTAATAACGATAGTAGTCAGCGAGCCGATAGCTCTGTTCGGTCCGGTCCCCCAGAACGACATGGATGTTTTGTGGCAGGAAACCTTGGTCAACGGACAGTAAGTCGGAGTAGAGGCAGAGCTGGATGATGAATTTCGCCTTCGGGCTCCTTGCCAGCTTGGTGTCCACGACCTCGTAACCGAATTTGCCCAGACCGGAGGGATGATCGACCCTGCGGAGAAAATCCACGTAGCCAACGAACTCTGGGGAATGGAGACACCCCTGAAAAATAACCGGTACCCCTTCGGCCATCGCCTGCTTGGTCGCCTCGGCAGCTGCGGCAATGCTTTGGTCTGAAGCTTTCGCGTCAAACACCGAGACGCCGGAATCCTGAAGGTCCTGAAGGTATCTTGCCTCGTGTTCGAGTCCCTTCTTTTGGATCAGCTCGGCCTGCTCGTCGTCCTCGGCCTTGGGCAGGGGAGTATCAAGATTGGCCAAGTCCAGTGTGGTCAGATGCTCGCATTCGAGAAAATTGACCAGGTCGCTGGCCGAATAGAGTTTATTGCCATGGATCTTTTGCATGATAGTCCCCCTTTAGCTAGGCCCTGGATGCCCTCATTCCGCGCCTGCTAATTCTTTGATGGATCTTGGAGTGCCTCTTTGTCGGAATCAGAGACATTCAAGAATCCCTGTGAATCTAGCCCCTGGAAACGTCTCAGCGTGCATTGCCATCGCTGAAATCTCCATTCCCTTAAAACTTAACAAAATCGACCTTGAAAAAACAGAAAAAATTTGATAGATGTTAAATAAACCTTACATCAAGGTGGATGGAGAATAAAACTATGTCCGAAGATGTCACACCATACAATGCCATGAATCCCCAGCAATTCCAGCTCCGGAGCTATCGCGAGCAGGCCAACATGTCGCAGGGGGACCTTGGCAATTTGCTTGGGGTTACCCGCCAAACCATAGCGGCCTGGGAAAATGGGGAGCGTGCGCCGTCTCTGGAGCAACTTTCCAAGATTGCACGGGCGCTAAATACGCCTCTTGAACTCCTTTTAGGGGAAGCCAAAGATTCCGGACCATCTCTTTTGTTCCGTTCGGACAACCCGGAAAGTCTCAGTCCCGAACTGCGCACCCTGTTGGCTCGGAAATATACGGATTACGCATCGGTGGAGAGCATGACCGGAGAGCCGTCCGCGCTCCCCCCCTCAAGAAACCTGGAAGGCTACGACCCACTTCTTTCCGAAACCATGGGGCAGGAGATCAGGGACTGGCTGGGAGTGGAGCAGGCCCCCCTCGGAGATGTTCTGTCCATCCTTGAGGAGAAAGGTATCAAGGTTATCCTGCATCCGCTTCCAAACGAGGTGTCGGGACTTTCCGCTTACACGGAGGAACTTGGTGGCGTCATCTTTGTCAACGCCGGTCATCCGACCGAAAGGCAGTATTTTACGGCCCTCCACGAGCTCGGCCACCTGATCTTCCATCGCCGTGAGTATGGAAAGCCTCAGTCCGGCAAGGACAGGGAAAAGGAAAACATGGCCAGCCACTTTTCCGGAGCGGTTCTGATGCCACGAACGGTCGTGGAAAAGGAATTGCGCAACTACAGGAAACAGTGGATACCGGAGCCCCTTCTTCAGGACCTGAAGCGTCGATACCAAATCAGTATGAGGACGATTCTGATCAGGGCCAACCAGGTGGGCTTAATGCCGTTGTCGCTTAAGCGGCAGCAGTACGACGCTCTCGATAAAAAATATGGCCCGACCAAGGAAGATCCGGTTCTTCCGCTTCCCCAGACGCTCCGTAGACTGGAGAGATTGGTTTATCAGGCCCTGCTCAAGGAGGAGATCACCACGTCCCGCGCGGCCGAGATTCTCAACAAGCCCCTTGTCGAGGTGCATAGAGAGCTGAGCAATTGGCTCGAAGAGGGGGATTGAGTCTTGATACTGGTGACCGACGCAAACATTCTGATCACCCTGTTCGACGTGAACGGGGTGTCAGTTCTCCCCCGGATCGCCCCCACCGAAGTCCTGGATGTGGTTCTTGGTGGGTGCGAGCACGACAGTCAGCCAGGGCTCAGGGAGGCCGTTGAGGAGGCGGGGATCGACATTATCCCGTCGGACATGACCTGGGTTTCACCCGCGAGGCAGATGATGGATGGGAAGCTAAGCTTTCCGGACGCCCTCTGCCTTTTTTATGCAAAGAGCCAAGGCAAAGTTCTTCTTTCAGGGGACCGGCCCTTAAGAAATCGTTGCGAAGTTGAGGGCGTCGAGTACCGGGGAGCGATCTGGGTGGTTCAGGAGGTTTATGGACGGGGCCTGCTTTCTCCCGAGGAGTTGTGTCGCTGGATCAAAACTTGGCCTCTCATGGAACGAAGACTGCCAAGGGCCGAGCTGGATCGGCTGAAAAATGAGCTGAATTGTTAGCGGATTGGGAGATGCAGGCACAAGGAAAAATCTTTAAACACAAGTTAACGCCTGTTTAAAGGTCATCTAAACACTAGATGTTGTGCTTAAAGACTTTATCAACACTAAATGTAGTTGTTTTCTATTGACACCCTGCCTAGATATTGTGGTAGCGTGACAATGAAAAAACCCCCACGTCGCCGGCCAGGGCGTCGCAGGGGCTCTTAAAACCATGATGACCGAAGGAGGGGGGAGGTATCGGCCAACTGGCATAGCGTGTTGGCAACTATACCTAACCTCCTTCGGCATCGCAACCCGCAAATTGCGGTTCATGCTGAAAGGAGAACATCATGCGCTCACCTTAACTTCAAGCCATAGCAATCTCGCGATTCACTGCCAACAAAGCCGCCGAGCAATCTGAGCAGCCATGACGGTGCCAGAATGCCCGGAGCTCAGAACCCGGCGCTTGCCGAGAACGGGAATATCATGAATTCCTTTTCCGACATGGCAATCGATCTCGATTGTCCGCAATGCAGTGCCAGATTCACCCGGAAATTGAGCGAACTCGCTCCCGGAAAGAGTTATCGCTGCCGAAGGTGTGGCACGGATATCCGTTTCCAGGGAGATGGAGCCAGCAAGGTCCGGAAGAGTCTCGGGGATTTCGAAAAATCCCTGAAGAACATTCAAATCAAACTCTGAAAAGAGAGGAGCACCATTATGGCTACCAACCCGCCCAAAGGCGATGGACACAGGAACGGAGCGGTCAGAAACCGCTCTCAGGTTTACAACCCCCAAAACGACCGCTGGACGAAGCGGGACGCTGACACCGGCCGCTTCATGGATCAAAAAGCGGACGACAAGCCCTTCAAGGGCGTCAGGAAGGAAAAATAATCGCAAGCAGGGCTCACCCCTATAAGGGTGGGCCCTTTTTCCAGGAGAAATAAAACCATGAAGTTTCAAGGCGCAGTTATCAAAGAGCAGGGCATCACTTTTGCTGTTGTTGTCGTCAAGAAGCACATACTCGATTCTGCAATCAGGTCATCAGAGGCGATACAAGCCTTTCGGAGACATTTTCCCGGCCTTCCCATTACGCTCATGGCCCAGGACAGCAGAGGAGTGCCAAGTTACAGAGGCGAACGCTCTGATATTGTCAAATTTCTAGCAAGCGTACCTTTCCAAGCAATACCGTGGAAGGAATACACCGTTCACTGAAATCTCTCGGAGATAGGAATTCCAGCCCTTGGTTCTCAACCGCCAAGGGCTTTTTTGCGTTTAGACTTGTGCCGTGGCATGAAACCATTCAGAATTTTCCCAGCAAAAAAGAGGCATAATTTTCCTTACCAGCAAGATGAGGATTTAAATGGTATTTCCTGTTCTCGCGGTCGTTTGCGGTCTCATTCTCCTCGTTTGGAGTGCTGATCGGTTTGTGGAAGGGTCCGCTTCAACGGCTCGGCACTTTGGAATGCCGGCGCTTTTGATCGGCATGGTGATTGTTGGCTTCGGAACATCGGCACCTGAAATGGTCGTCTCGGCGATTGCGGCGTCACAGGGCAACCCCGGGATCGCCCTCGGTAACGCTTACGGTTCGAACATCACCAACATCGCTCTGATCCTGGGCTTGACCGCTCTGATCAGCCCGATCGCGGTCCATTCACAGGTGTTGCGCAAAGAATTGCCAATCCTCATGGCGGTCACACTACTGGCGGCCTGGCAACTTTGGGATGGTGAACTCTCCAGGAGTGACGCCCTTATTTTACTGGGAGTATTTTCTGGATTGATGGTCTGGACGATCTGGCAGGGGATGCAGAAGAAAACTGACGCATTCGGCGGCGAGGTTGAACAGGAAATGGAAGAGCGAGCAATGCCTCTTCGTCGGGCCATTTTCTGGCTGGTTACTGGGCTGGGTCTGTTGATCGCAAGTTCTCGGCTTTTGGTTTGGGGCGCGGTAGAGATCGCCCACGGACTCGGGGTCAGTGATTTGATCATCGGCCTGACAATTGTTGCGGTTGGCACCTCCCTTCCAGAGCTGGCCTCATCAATCATCGCGACGCGTAAAGGCGAACATGACATCGCTCTTGGCAACGTCATCGGTTCAAACCTGTTCAATACTCTTGCGGTGGTTGGGATTGCCGGCGTGATCCACCCTCTCGATGTCGGCCCAGAAGTTTTGTCGCGGGATATTTTCGTTATGGCCATCCTGACCGGAGCACTCTTCGTCATTGGCTATGGATTCCGAGGCCCTGGACGCATTAACCGGTATGAGGGCATTGCCTTACTTGCGTGTTATGTCGGCTATACAGCCTACCTGGTGTACGGAGTGATCGTAGGCTGAAGACCTGCAAACACTTTATCCAGAGCTTTTGTCGTGACCAGCTAAAAAGAGTTCGATTTTCCTCTGGTTATTACAACAAGGCTTGTGTCGGCCGGCCAACCAGTCCGCGAGTTGCTCAGGATCTCGCTCCATCTCAACCCCAAGTTGTTCAAGAGTCAGCCCCTTGACCTGTTTGTACCAGGCCAGTTGCCCCATCAAATCCTCCGGACAAGGGATTGGATTGTAGCCAAGGAATTCAATGACACGGGGTATAAACCTCAGTTCGACAGTCCATCCATGCTCCCAATTCCAGATGGTTGAAGTTGTCACACCGATCTGAATGGCGACATCTTTTTGATACAATCCAAGCGCAAGACGGCGACGACGCAGGTGATCGCCGAGGGTAACGGGTTCTTTGACGAGTTCTTCAGGTGGCTGATTATTAAGGGGAATTTCTATTTTGTGTGGGGTGCTGGTTGAGTTGGAAAACTTGTAAAAGATGTTCAAACCCCTGTTTCTGCGGTCTCCTGGGGGAATCCGAGGATAGCTGCTCCTGCACCCCGACCATGATCGAGCGCTACCGCCGCCGCCTGTCCGGGCCGCTGCTCGACCGCATCGACCTGCACATCGAGGTGCCACGCGTGCAGCACAAGGATCTGGCCGACCCGGTGGATGGCGAATCCTCCGCCGTCATCCGCGCCCGGGTGGAAGCCGCGCGCGCCATTCAGCGCGAACGCCTCGCCCCCTTCAACCTCCACTGCAATGCCCGCATGCAGGCACGCCACATCCGCCGCTTCTGCGCCCTCGACGACCAGGGGCAGAAACTGCTGGAGAGCGTCACCGACCGGCTGGGACTCTCCGCCCGCTCCTACGCGCGCATCCTCAAGATCTCGCGCACCATCGCCGACCTGGCCGGCCGCGAAAAGATCGCAACTGAGCATCTGGCGGAAGCCATTCAGTATCGGGGGCTGGACCGCAAGGTGGTCTGAAGTATTATCAGGTTTGCACAAGGCAAAAGGGGACCGGGCAAGCGAGTTCACTGAAAGGGAAAATTGACAGTGCAGTCTTTAAGTAATAAATCGAGGGGGTTTTGCACACAGGACTGAATGGCCTCTTCATCGGTCATTGAGAAAAAATCACCACGCTGTAGGGACCAATTGACAGTCTGGCGTGACAGGGCAGACCGTCTTTCTCTCCAGGTTCGGTACGGACGTCGGTGCTTGGATGATTGCGGAAATCGTCGTTGTAGCCCTGCCAGTCGCTGTTGAAGCGCAGCTTCCAGGCGCCTTGCGCCGGAAAACCGATGACGTAGTCATCCTGCGCCTCGTGATAAAAGTTGGCGACCACCACCACGTCATCCCCCGCCCCGCCCTTGTCCCAACGGTGAAAGGCGATGACCTTGCGCGCTTCGTTCAGGTGCGTGACCTGGGTGAACTGGCCGCACAGGCCCCGGGTGAAGCCGTCGCGGTTCAACCGCAGCCGGACCAGGTCGCGATAGAGCCGCACGATACCGTGAAATTCCTCGCACTGGTCCC
>NPID01002451.1_pt2 | contig 40934 bp, 31 predicted proteins | sample 8637491 | NCBI WGS metagenome assembly NPID01 (sample SAMN07420843, study PRJNA396082) | bioreactor metagenome | isolation source: sample BA6 brine-fed electro-methanogenic bioreactor BA | place: Japan: Kochi | collected 2016-06-14 | reverse complement strand
AAACCCAGAGGTAAATCAAGTACCTTACGGTAAAGCGCATTACGAATATCGCGAACAACACCTATTCGGATTGGGGCTAAATGCCAAAGGGCAAGATAGGCAAATACGTTTTTGAAAAGTGAAGTGATCAATACAAGCCCAATTACAAATAGTAGGGCAGTTGACTGTCCGTAGTTAATAATTAGTACGCTAACCTGATAGTAGAATAGCTCCTTGATTGTATCAACATTTAGGGCAAATTCTGGAATCTCCTTCACAAGTTCAACGTTGCCAAAAAGCAGGTTTAGGAAAGGGATTATTAGGGTAAGCGAAAAAAGCGAGAAAAATGCAGCAAAGATATTGAACAGAATGTTTGCTACTGCTTTCCATTTGTATGGAAATATAAACTTAAAAACTTTGTAAAATTTTTTCATCTATATAATATATGGTATAGCTATGTCTATTTTTTATTGTAGATCGATGCCAGTATAGCTAAATGGCGTTATGGCTTTTAGCTCGTCTTTAACACTATCAGCTATGTTAAGCGTATTGATAAAGGCATGAAGCTGTTCTTTGGTTATTGACTTGTTAGTGCGTGTTAAGTCCTTTAAAGCTTCATAGGGGTTTGGGTATCCTTCGCGACGAAGAATAGTTTGAATTGCTTCGGATACAACCATCCAGTTCTTTTCCAAATCGCTATTTATGGCCGCAGGGTTAATCACCAATTTTTCAAGCCCTTTTAGTATCGATTTTAGCGATAGTACGGTGTGGGCAAAGGGTACACCAATGTTTCGCATTACAGTGCTGTCGGTTAAATCGCGCTGTAAGCGCGAAATGGGTAGTTTAGCCGATAGGTGCTCGAAGAGCGCATTGGCAATACCAAGGTTTCCTTCGGCATTCTCAAAATCAATAGGATTAACTTTATGGGGCATTGCCGATGAGCCTACTTCGCCTTCCTTAATTTTTTGCTTAAAGTAATCCATGGAGATGTATGTCCATAAGTCGCGGCATAAGTCAATGAGGATAACATTTATTCGCTTCAAATTATCAAACGTGGCCGCCATGTTATCGTAGTGCTCAATTTGTGTGGTAACTTGAGAACGATCAAGCCCTAGCACATCGTTTACAAAACTATTTGCAAACTCAACCCAGTTAATGTTAGGGTATGCAACAAAGTGGGCGTTAAAGTTACCCGTTGCTCCGCCAAACTTGGCTGATACAGGCACTTTTTTAAGCAGGTTTACCTGCTTGTTAATTCGTTCAACAAAAACGCTTATCTCTTTTCCAAGCCGTGTTGGCGAAGCAGGTTGACCGTGTGTACGGGCAAGCATGGGAACATCAGCCCAAACTTGGGAAAGCTGTTCCAACTTTTCAATTAGCTCGTCGAGAATTGGGTAGTATACTTCGTGCCCAGCATCGCGCATCATGCTTGGGAATGCGGTGTTGTTAATATCCTGCGATGTTAAGCCAAAATGGATAAATTCGAGGTGTTGATCAAGCAATAGATCTTTAAACTTTTCCTTGATAAAGTACTCAACTGCCTTTACGTCGTGGTTCGTGGCACTTTCAATTTCTTTTACCCTAAGGGCATCAGCTTCAGTAAACTGCTTGTAAATATCTTGAAGCGTTTCAAAATTATCGGTATCAAAGTTGGCAAGCTGCGGAAGAGGTATCTTGCACAATGCAATAAAGTATTCAATTTCAACCATTACCCGGTAGCGAATAAGCGCATGCTCTGAAAAGAACGAGTCAAGGGTTGATACTTTTTCTCTGTACCTGCCATCAATTGGTGAGATGGCTGTTAGCCGATTAAGCTCCATACATGAAATAATTTTTTCGCAAAGTTAACAATCATCAAACAACCTGAAAGAGAAATTATTGTTAAGGTAATATTTTTAATTGCTTTTGGTGGTGTTTTAACTTTTATTGTGAAAGCATTTCGTTTATTGCTAAATTAGCATTCGAATATTTCTAATTCTATAATGAGCAAAACCCTGAACATCACTGCAGTTTCATACTTAAATACAATTCCTTTTGTTTTTGGTTTGATGCATGCTGCCAATAGCAATAGCTTCAACCTTCAGCTTGATTATCCTGCAGAGTGTGCTCGCAAATTGCTAAATAACGAGGTTGACATTGGGCTAGTTCCTTTATACGCTATACTTAATAAACCTGAGTATAGGCTAATTTCCGATTATTGCATTGGTGCCGTAAACGATGTTCGAACAGTGGCTTTGCTTAGTAACGCGGAATTGTCTGGTATAACAAGGGTTTATCTTGATAGCCATTCGAAAACTTCGGTAAACCTTGTAAAGGTTTTGGCAAAGTACTACTGGAAGTGCAACTTTGAGTGGATAAATGCTAATGTTACTGAAATGGCGAACTCGTTGCTAACAAACGAGGCAATTTTGGCCATTGGCGATAAGGTGTTTGAACTGGAAAAGGGAGTTTCGCATAAGCTTGACCTTGCAAAGGAGTGGCAGCAATTTACTGGATTACCAATGGTGTTTGCTGTTTGGGTAACATCAAAACACTTACCCGAAAAACTTGTTAGCGAGTTTAATAGCGCCCTTGAGTATGGAGTTCGTAATATCCCTAACGCCGTTAGTAGGCTAAACGGCTTAAGTATTCCAAACAAAGAAGCAATTAACTACTTAACTAGCAACATCTCTTATACGCTCGATAAACCCAAGAGGGATGCCATAGCCCGTTTTGAGCATTATGTGAATCAGTTTGAAACAATTAAATAATTTGGAAAATGATAGCAAAACGAATTTTATTGCTGATAGCAGCCTGCATGATGGGCTTGAGTACTTTGTATTCAGCATCCGATACTACAAACATTCCTCAAGGCAAATTGGTTTACAAAATTAATATTAAAGAGGATATTATGCCCGCTGCATGGCGACATGTGCAGCAAGGGTTTAACGAAGCTTCCGAGTTGAATGCTGATATTATCCTTATTCATATGAATACCTATGGCGGGTTAGTTAACATGGCCGATTCAATTCGAACCAAATTCCTGAATAGTTCAATACCTGTTTGGGTATTTATTGATAACCAAGCAGCATCGGCAGGTGCGCTAATTAGCATTGCAGCCGATAGCATTTACATGCGCCAAGGAGGAAGCATAGGTGCGGCCACCGTAGTTAACCAAACCGGCGAGGTTGCCCCCGACAAGTTTCAGTCGTTTATGCGAAGCACCATGCGCGCAACCGCAGAGGCCAAGGGTAAAATTCCGGTTGTGATTGATGGCGATACCGTAATGAAATGGAGGAGAGATCCAAAAATTGCAGAAGCTATGGTTGATCCATCTGTCTATATCGAAGGAATTATTGATACAGGTAAAGTGCTAACTTTTACTACTGAGGAGGCAATGAAGTGGGGATACTGCGAGGGTAAGGCCGAATCGGTTAGCGATATTTTTAGTATTAACAAAATTGACGATTATACCATTGTGGAGTTTAAACCTACTTTTATTGATAAGCTAATAGGTATGCTAACTTCGCCAGTGGTTTCGGGCTTGTTAATAATGCTGATTGTTGGCGGGCTTTACTTCGAATTGCAAACGCCAGGTATTGGTTTTCCTTTGGCCGTTTCGGCCATTGCTGCTGTTTTATACTTTGCCCCGCTATACATTGAGGGTATGGCCGAACACTACGAGCTAATTATTTTTGTTGTGGGTATGATTTTAATTGCTATTGAAATTTTTGCTATCCCAGGCTTTGGTGTTGCAGGTATTAGCGGAATTGTGCTTGTGCTGGTTGGGCTTACCGTAGCCATGATTGATAACGATATTTTTAGGGATACACGCCCATTTGCTTGGATTGAAATTGTGCGGCCGCTAGTAGTGGTTGCATTTTCATTGTTTGCAGGACTTGTCGCATCAATACTGCTTAGCAAGCGGCTGATTTCATCACCTGCATTTCCGGGTTTGGCTCTTAACTCGAGCTTAACACAAGAGGAAGGCTATGTGGGGATTGATAAGCACCAAAAGGATATGCTAGGCATGGTAGGTTTTGCACTTACCGTTTTGCGTCCATCGGGTAAGGTCGAAATTGGCGATGAAATTTTTGATGCTGTTTCCGAAGATGGTTTTATTAATAAAGGAGAAGAGGTTAAGGTAGTAAAGGACGAGGCCGGACAGATATACGTTATGCTTAATCAGGGGCAGTAGTTATCTTGATAGTAACAGTAATTATTAAGCATTTTTAGCCTACATCCCCAAATATTTATATATAAAAAAGGCATTTGGATTAAATACGATAAACAAAATGGTAGCATTAATTGCTTATTTATTTCTTGCATTGTTTGTTTCGTTTCTCTGTTCAATAATGGAGTCGGTACTTCTTTCAACACCTCAATCATTTCTGATAGTAAAGCATGAGAATGGGCACAAATGGGCAAATTCATTTATCGATCTTAAAATCAATATCGATAAGCCATTATCTGCAATTCTGTCCTTAAATACCGTTGCTCATACCATAGGCGCTGCTGGAGTTGGTGCGCAGGCTGTTCGGGTTTTTGGTGAAGCATATTTCGGCATTGTGTCTGCAATTCTAACAATTCTTATCCTCGTAATTACCGAGATTATTCCAAAAACCATTGGGGCTAGGTATTGGAAAGGATTATCGAAAACTGCGTTCTTTACCATTAAATCAATGATATTCATAACATATCCATTAGTTGTAATGTCATCGGTTATAACCAAGGTAATCTCAAAAAAGAGAAATGAACAAACTACGAGCAGAGAGGAAATAGCCGCTTTAGCAACCATTGGAACCGACGAGGGGCTTTTCTCCGATAAGGAGAATAAGATAATTCAGAATATCCTCAGATTAAAAAACGTTCGAGTAGCCGAAATTATGACCCCACGGGTAGTTGTTGCGGTTGCTGATGAGAGCTTATCGTTATTCGATTTTCTGAAAAATAAGGACTACCTAAAGTTTTCTCGTATTCCCGTATTTTCTGGTAACGATGAAAATATTACCGGATACGTTTTTAGGCAAAAAGTATTCGAAAATTTAGCGGAAGAGAAGCATAACCTTAGGCTAAAAGATATTAAACGAGAAATAATAGTTGTTCCCGAATCAATGATGTTATTTTCACTTTGGGAAAGGTTACTCGAAAAGAAAGAGCATATTGCCCTTATTGTTGATGAGTATGGTGGACTAGATGGAATTGTGACAATGGAGGATATTATTGAAACACTTTTGGGGCTTGAGATTGTTGATGAAAAGGATACCATTGCCGATATGCAAAAGTATGCGCGCGAAAGGTGGAACTTAAGGCAGGCTAAATACAATATGATTGATAAAATAAATAAGCCTGAAAACCCCGATTAATTTATGCTAAGGGTTTCCATTCTGCTAATCATTTATATTTAGAATTTCCAAAAAAAAGGGCAAGCTGTTCTATTACATACTTGCCTTTTTTATTTTTATAAGCTCTTCACTTTTTTTAGCCCAAGCATTTTAACTATCCAGTTAGGAAGCGGTTTCTCCTCATTTCGTTTATCGAGGTTGAGGTAAATGCCAATTTTTTTAGCAATGGGAAGCCTGTGTGTTTCAACAAACTCAATTAGCGTTCCGTCGGGGTCTTCAATGTACGAGAAATGGCCGGCTGCTTCGCCCATGTCAAAGCTACCCTTTTCGTTGTGTTTAACATTTGAGTTAACTGTAAAAGGAAATCCTTTTTCGTTGCATTCCTTTTCCAACTCGTTCATTCGCCTAATGTCAAAGCAAAGGTGGATAAACCCTAAATCGCCCCAAAAACGGTTTTCGAATATCTTTTTTGGCGAGTAATCCATTGCCTGAACAAGTTCAATTTGGCCATCGCCTAGCATTTTGCTAAATGCTCCTCTGCGTGCACTGCTATGAGCTAGCACAACTCGACGAAACTTTTTTGCTCCACCCGCTAATGGGCTTAAGTCGTTAAATTCGCCCGTTTCGTCGGTAATAACTTGGTCAAACTCGAGAATATCTTTATAAACCGTTAGCGCTTTATCAATATTGCTAACCCCAATTATTGCTCCGTAGGTTGACCCGGTTGGCTTGGTTGGCTTGCGAAACCACGAGGTTTTATTCTCAATCACATCAAAAACATTGCCTCTAGGGTCTTCAACAAACAAATGCTTTTGCCCGTATGGGCTTTCAAAAATTTCGGATAGGCTGTTATGCTCAATACCCGAAAGATGTTTGTGTGCAGTTTCAATGTCGAAGCATTTTATTTTTGCTGCAAAAATGCCTAAGTCACCAAGTTGAGGTTTCTCGGCCGGAGGTTGAGGGGTACGGCCAGAGTACTGCCAAATTTCAAAACCTCCTCCGCCATCGAGGTTGATGGCAAGTGCAGCATGCCTTTTCTGTGGCTGCCCTCCTGTATAAGGCAGCATTAGCTCGGCTACAGTATCGTCCTCAAATATGCGAATGTCAACGCCAAATGCTTTGAGGTACCATTTCCATGCATCGTAAAGGTTGTTAACCCCAATGCCTATTTGCTGTATTCCACAAATTATCTTCGACATGTTTTTTTGGTTTTTATGTTGGATTAATCTTACTAACTATTCTATAGAAAATTCGGGGGAAGAAGCGTTTAATGTGAACCATAAGCAGCTCTTTGCCTCCAATTAGTACTTCGGGTTTACCCTTGGCTATTGCTTTGAGGTAGATTTTAGCACACTTTTCGGCCGGAATACCTCCAGCCTGACCAGCATCCATTTTTCCATGAGCCTTACCATCCTTTAGGATTGCGTTAACCGATATATTGGTGTTTACCCTGCCGGGGTAGGCAATGGTAACGCTTATTTTGTGAGGTTTTAGTTCAATTCGGATAGTTTCGAAGAAACCTTGTATGGCGTGCTTGGCTGCGGCGTAAGCCGAACGCAGTGGAAATCCAAATTTTCCCGATATGCTGCTTGTGGCAGCAATAAAGCCCTCGTTGGCATTTATCATGCTGGGTAGTATGGTTTTGGTCAGAACGACGTACGAAAAGTAGTCAATCTCCATTATTCGGCGGTCAATTTCAACGGGTGTTTCGTGAGCTAGTGCTCGTTGGCTAATTCCTCCATTGTTAATTAGCAAGAATACTGGCCCAAATTTTTCAATAGCCTGCTTTGCGGTTGTTTCAACCTCAATGGGGTTCGATAGGTCGAATGGTAAAGCTTCGCACTGCGAAGTATGCTTTAGGCAATTTTGCTGAACGCGTAGTAGCTCATTAGCATCGTTTGACGATATGATTAGCCTTGCTTCGTTTTTTGCAAGTTCCATAGCCAGCGCTTCACCAATCCCCGATGATGCACCTGTAACCCAACAAAGTTTATCTTTAAAAATCATACTAGCTAAAATAAAAAAGAGGTTGAAGAATACCCTCAACCTCTGCAAATATGCAAATAAATTACGATTTACTCGTCATAATTTTTTTTCGATACCTTTTCGCCAGCTTCGTTATAAATTATCCAAACGCCAGCACGTTGGCCGTTATCGTATTTCATATCGTAGCGAAGCATTCCGTTGTCGTCCCAAACAAACCATTTGCCATGCTTTACACCATCTTTAAAATTTGCTTCGGCAGTTTTTACGCCTTGGCTGTTGAACGTTTCCCAGCGGTTGTCCATTTTGCCGCTTTTGTAGGTCCTAATTTCGTTAACCTGCCCGTTTTCAAAAAAGGTGGTGTATTTTCCTTCGAGGAACCCATCCTTAAGGTTAATTTCCATTTTTACGTTGCCATTGCTGTACTTTTCTATGTAAGTTCCAGTAAATGGTTGGTTGTCTTTGTTTAGGTAAACTCCATCATCGTTAATGGTTAGCTGTGCCCAGGCACCAAATGAAATTAGGGAAACTACTAGAAGTATGATTATCTTTTTCATGGTAAGTGTGAATTAATTCGTATTGGCTGCATTTTTCCATAACACTTTTTATGCCAAGCGCATTTAATTTACGTTGATTGTTAGCCAGTGTTTCATGCAGCATTGTAATGTGGGAATAATGTTAAAATTTATAGCTGAGTCCGAGGCTAAACGATCGGCCAGGAGTTAGGCTACTGTATAGCTCGGGCTGCGCCCTAAACGATTTAAATACGCTTTCGGCCTTTTGGTTAAGCAAGTTTGAAACCTTAAAATCGATGGTTGTATTCTTATCCTTACCAATTTTTTTATTTAGGCTAAAGTTGAGGCTATGGAAAGGTTTAACATACATATCGGGAAAAACTCCTGCTCCAACAATTAAAAGCGTTTCACCTTTCATGTTGTAGAAAAGTCCTGCCGAAAACCCTGTTTCAAAGTTATTGTAACTCAATCCGCCATTAATAACAAAGGGAGACTGACCGGCCATATCGCGGGTTCTTTCAACAGTTTGTCCATCTTTTTCAAATTCTTTGCGCGAGTTGAACTCCGACTCAGTCATTTCAATTTCCGATTTTGTAAGCGTTATATTTCCGTTTATGTTGAAATATTTTAGAGTTGATGATAGCATATCTAAACTCTTACTGAATTCAAATTCCACTCCGTATAACGAACCATTGCCAACATTCCGGGCCTGATACTCTGTACTTGTAACGCCCGATGTAAGACGAACCAATTCGATTGGGGCATCAAATTCTTTATAAAAAACACTGGCTGAAACATTTTGTCCCTTGTCCCAAAATATTTCCCATCTTAAGTCAACATTATTGATATAAGTTTCCCTTAGGTTGCCATCCCATTCATCCACAGCATATAATCCTCCGTTAAAAATTGTATTGCTAAGGGGGTCAATAATTTGAGCAAATGAGAGTTCCTTAAACGATGGACGAGCCACTGTTCGGGAATAGGATGCTCGCAGGTTTTGTTTTTCGGAAGTCTCAAATATGAAATTTATGCTGGGGAAAAAATCGGTTGACTCCAGTACTTTTTCATTATCAAGTTTTCTTGAGCCATTCTGATCTTGTCCCGTATGTCGCATTACGTAGTTTTCTACTCTTAATCCGACAATGGTTTTTAGTTTGGAGAAGGGATAAAACTCATTGGAAACATACGCAGCCGTATTGTGAACGTTTGATTTGTATGCATTCGATGGGCTACTTTCGGGAATCATATAGATATATCCGCTGGTTCCATCGTATATGTTTTCGGGTTTTAATAATTGCGTTGCATCGGCCTCGGGATAAGTAATAGACATTTGGGTAAACTGATATCCCATTTTGATAATCTCGTAATCACGGTTTTTATAATTGTGGGTAACCCCGAATTTGAGTACAGCACTTTTACTCCTGATTTTATAGCTCTTTGTTAAATCAATTTTTGAGGAGCTATTAATTTCATTGAGCTCACGCCAAATTCTGGATGGAAAACCAGCCGCTCCTGCATTAAATACTATATCACCATCGGATTCGTGTGTGAATGCGGTTTTTCGAATATCAGGGTCATCTGAAGTAGAAAAGGTTGGCGAGATGCGCCAATCGATTTCCCAACCTTTTTCATCAAAAACATGTGTGCCTTGTAACAGTAAATTGGTAAGCGACCGTTGATTGTATTGTAGCTGGTCAGAGGTAGCAATATAGCCCGACTGCCCAGCAGCTAAACCATTGTTATCTATTGAAAATTGACCAGCACTACTGCTTCCGCTTTGTAAATGCATTGCTGTAAGGCGAATTTTATTATAATTATTCTTATAGGCCAACCCACCTAATGTACCAACCAGAATGTTTCTTTGCCCAACAGCGCCTTCCTGTATCGTTGAGTAAATCATATCGTAGTTGGAACTGCTTGAGTTCATCTTGTAATCACCGTAAAGCACGTTGCCATCAAAATCAGAACTTGATTTATATGAGAAAGAGAAAATATAACCCAGTTTAGAGTTTTTTTCCTTATCGGAGCCTATGTTAAATTGGTTTCCCAACGATATTCCCATACTATAATCGGCAAACATAGATTTGGTTTTAGCGCCGAGGACTGGAGAAAACTGATTTACAAAATCATTTATCGCAGAGCCATTGGAGGGAGTAGGAAGCAGCTGGTTTTCTCTAGGGATAAAGTCAGGCAAGGCTCTTGTTCCATCGTCAAATCCAAGAAAGTCAGTGTTGCCACCATCATAAGTTAGAAAATCTGGATTAAAATGCATGTTAGGGTTATACTCCATACCTACCGATACGCTAAATATTTTTTGATCGGGAAAATCTTTGGTGGTTATGTTCATTAAACCACCAGTAAAATCGGCAGGTAATTCGGCAGTAAAATTTTTACTCACCATCATGTTATCAATGATGTTGGTCGGGAAAATATCCATTTGCAAACTATTGCGGTCGGGATCCAATCCGGGAATATCCATGCCATTCAGTGTGGTTTTCGAGTATCGATCTCCCAATCCGCGAACGTACACATACTTCCCGTCTTCTACGGTTACTCCGGTAACACGTTTTGCTGCTTCCGCAGCATTTCCGTCGCCTATCAGCTCAATTTTTGCTGATGAAATGCCATCAAGCATCACCGCCGACTTTCTTTTAATTGTCTGTAGCGATGCTTCAGTATTTCTGATTGCACTGGCCGTAACCACAACATCCTCAAGTTCAACCGAACTTTCCCTTAGCTGAAGGTCGTTTAAAACGGTTACGCTACCCGGCTTAATTACGATGTTCTCAATAACAAGAGGTTGGTAGGAGATAAAAGAAAGTTGTAAACTGTAAGTTCCCGACTCTAAATCGAGAGAGAATTTTCCGTCAAGGTCAGTTGCTGTGCCTATGTAGGTGTTTTGTATTACAACGGTAACCCCAACTAGCGTTTCTCCAGTATTTCCATCGTAAACCGTTCCTCTGATGGTCCCTTTTTCCTGAGCGTAGGCAAAGGTTGTAAGAATTAAAGTTGCCCATGTAAATAGTATGCGCTTCATCATTATTTCCGTTTGCTGTGAGTTTATTTATAAAATACAACCGACCTGTATAGCTCGAACTATACAGGTCTTTGTTGTTAAGTTTGTTTTTAAGGTTCTTATTTGCTCTACCATGCTACAATTAAACCAGCCTGATGTGCCCATGTCCAGCTGAATGCCGACAGGTCAATTGCAGATGGATTTGCAGGGGCTGTTCCTGCTGTAATTCCGGTTGCAGTACCATCAATGTATGCTGCAACATCATCAACATTTAATACTACATTGGTAAAGGAGGTTTCTACGCCTTCTAAAAAATCATCAGGTAGAGTTGCATCTCCCTTCAAAGTAATTTGCTGACCATCGGCAATTGCAGTGAAGAATACGTTATCGAAATGAACAAAAGTTTCAGGGTCAAGATTGATAAGATCGCTGGAGGTTACCGCATCGGTGTTAGCAATTACGTATCCGTCTTTAAAAGTATAAGCACCAAATTCAGCAATCACGGCAGGATCATTCTTGTCACCTTCAATACCGTCAAGTTCAAAAAGGTGATCGTCAGAAGCTACAACAACGAAATGCTCACAGGTTCCGTTCCATCCCTGATCAGCGTCCATTCCATCATCGCCAGCGTATATAACAACTGCATTTTTCACATCAACAGTTCCGCCAAACCATTCAATGCCATCATCCTGATTGGCAACAATTTCAATGTTTTCAATAATGGTTCCCGATCCAACGCCACCAAGGGTTAAGCCGTTAATTTCGTTACCATCGCCAATGTTACTTCCGCCATGGCGTATCGAAATATATTTTAAAACTCCAGAGTTGTCCTCAGGATCATCGCCACCATATCGGCCATTGCTATCGGTAACAGGGATACCTTCAATTTGAGCAGTTGTTCCTTCTGCTACCGAAATAGGGGCTTTCCCCATAATCAAAACGCCACCCCAGTAACCATTGGCAGTAAGGTCAAGGTTTGGGCTTGTAAAGTCTCCAGTAGCAACTTGCTCGGGAGTAATTTCATCAGCAATTGAGGTGAAAATAATGGGTGCGTCAGCAGTTCCCTCTGCCATAAGCATGGCTCCTTGAGCAATAAGCAGAGCAGTTGCGTTGGGGCCAGTGCCTGCTTCGCCTTTAATTATGGTACCTGCTTCAATGGTCAGAGTTGCACCTTCTTCAACTGCAATTCTGCCTGCCAGTTGATATACTTTATCGCTTGTCCATGTAGTGTTTGCAGTAATGTTCTCTGAAACAATAACATTTCCTGTTTCAATTGGATCTGGATCTGGATCATCCTTATCGCATGAAGTAAATGCCATTGCTAAACCGAGCATCATTGCAAATGCAATTTTTGTGTAATTTGTTTTCATTGTTTTCATTTTGGTTTATTTTGAATGAGTGAATTTTCTGATGGCAAAACTATACGCCTTAAAACCGAAAGGGGTTAATTGTACTTTATGCAATTATTAATTTTAGGCGGGTAATGTTAACTAAGGGTTAAGCGTTTTGCCAATTAACTATGAATAGTGAATTGTGTAGCTTAGGTCACGAGTTTAAAAACTTTTGCTACTTTTGAAACTTTCGCTCTTTGAAAAAAATTAAAGAGCTGCTTGTTTTCGCTCACGTATAAATTTGAATGATGATGAAATATTTAATCCGCCTGCTATTTGCAATTACCCTAGGTGTTGCTCCATTTATAGCTAATGCGCAGCTGTTTGAGGATTTTGAACTTGGTGACAAAAGTGCTTATGCTTTTGGCTACGATATTTTAGAAACCGGGGAATGGGCCTTTGATGATGCCTTAATTGGCACATTGGCTAACGATAAAAAGAATGGTGCAAAATCAGTGCGAATTCGGAATAGCGGCTACATTGAAATGAATTTCGATTACCCGAACGGAATGTTAGAGTTCTCTTTTTATGCAGCAAATTATGGAACTAATACAGGTGGTGCCGTTCTTGTAAGCTACTCAACTAATGGAGGAGCCAACTGGACTCCCTTTGGCGATGCCATTACGCTAGGTGCTGCACTCACACAATACACTTTTAGTCAGCCTGTTTCAGGTAACATTAGGTTGAAGTTTGAGATAACCTCTGGAGATAGAATTAACATTGATGATGTACAAATTATCGACTATGTTGAAACCATTGAAGATCCAACCCTTGCCCTACAGGTAAACGGATTGGAATATGGCAATGAAAGCACTTTCGATTTTGGCATGAATACAGGCCAAGCAACGGCAACCCTAACTTTGCGTAATATAGGTGAGCAGGATTTGATTATTTCATCGTACACAATAGAAGGAGAGGAGTTTAGCGTTAGTACTGGCTTGGAGGTAACCCTTCCAAGCCTGCAAGCGCAGAGTTTTACGCTTACCTTTTCATCGGATATTCCCGGAGTAAAAAATGGTGTGCTTACAATAAATTCAAACGATCCAAATAACTCCCAATATGTATTAAACCTTACTGCCGATAGGCTCGATACCAGCGAACCAATACCAATTGCCATTGCTCGTAGTTTACCTCAGGGTTCGGTTGTTACTGTTACGGGGTGGATTACCGCTGCCAGCCAGTTTCGGGGGCCAGTTTACTTTCAGGATGAAACGGGTGCCATTGCTTGGTATAACCATGCCATAATGCGCGAGGCATGGCTTCTCGATGCTATTGTAGGCGATTCGCTTGTGGTTACAGGCGAACTTGGCAGTTTCAATAATCTGTTGCAGCTAATTAACGATGAGAGCTATGAGGTGTATCACGAATCGAACCGTGAGATTGAGCCTGTGGATATTTCGCTAGCCGACCTTAACTCTGGTGGTTACGAGGCATGGTTGGTACGGATTAGCGATATGGAATTTACAGCCTCAGGACAGTTTTCAGGTGGAAATAACTATACGGTTACCGATCCCTCTGGCGAAGGCGAGGTGCGTATTGATAGCTATACCGATATTAATGGAACCATAATTCCGAACGGAATTGCTGCGGTTACTGGTATAGCCGGCAGGTACCAAACTACACATCAGCTAATGCCAAGGTACACCACCGATATTGCCGATTTAAGCGGCCCAATTATTACCACAATACCTCCCTACGAAATTTCGGCAACCTCAACTTCAATTACCTTTCAGTGGGAAACCGAAATGGCAGGTCACTCCGAGGTGCGCTACGGAACAACATCAACGCTTGAAATGGGTCAGGTGGTCGACGAAGAACCTAAAAATAGCCATACGCTCACCATTGGTAGTCTTTCGCCAGCCACTGCGTATAAAGTTCAGCTGCGCTCAGCCGTTGATACCGATACGAGTACTACTGCAATATACATTGCCTCCACAAAATCGCCGGCAGGTACAACTGGCCAAATCCAAACCTATTTCAATAAGGATGTTGTGCACAGCTTGGCTACCTATCGCGAAGCCGATCAGAATGTTGACTTTTCGCAAAAGCTAATCGAATATATTCAACAAGCTGAGGAAACTGCCGAGTTTGCGTTTTATAGCATTAGTGGCGATGTTGGCAGCGCTGTTGCCGATGAAATTATTGCCGCGCATAACCGAGGGGTCGATGTTAGGGTTATTGCAACTGGTCATACAGGAGAGACTAACGCTATAATTACTTACCTAGCAAGCGCTGGGGTTAAAGCGGTACAGAGCATTGGGGTTGAGCAAATGCACAATAAATTTGCGGTTTTCGATGCATACCATGCCGATCCTTCGAAAACATGGATTATTACCAGCTCGTGGAATGCGACTGATGAGGGAACTTACGATCAGTATCAGAATATGGTTGTTGTACAAGATGTTGCCCTTGCACGTGCATATTGGCTCGAGTTTAACCAGATGTGGGGAGGCGAGTCAGGCGCTTTTAATTCTTCAATGGCGAACTTTGGCCCTTACAAATCGGTGGTAAATCCAACGGTTTTTTGGATTGGCGACGATAATACCAAAGTTGAGGCATACTTTAGCCCCCAGGCTAACACCGAAACAAAGATAATTAGGGCGTTAAATTCTGCTCAGTCCAATATCGATTTAACCCTAAACCTTATTACCCGTAGTACCATTTCGGCAGCAATGCACGATAGGTTTAGCGAGGGAGTTGAAGTAAGAGGATCAATTGGGGTTATAACAGGAACGGGAGCGCAGTTCGATTACCTAAGCACTTGGGCCGATGTGCATCACTTTTCACAGGCCGATTTTGGTTTGCTTCATCATAAGTATGCAATAATTGATGGGGAAGCAACAAGCCAAAATTCGAAGGTTATTACCGGATCGCATAACTGGTCGGCAAATGCAAACTTTAACAACGATGAGAATATTCTCATTATTCATAATCCTAGGGTTGCAAATGAGTACTTTCAGGAGTTTGCTGCTCGCTACTGGCAGGCAGGTGGTAGCGATGAGTTTAACCCAGAAGTTGGCATTGGTGAAATTGCTGATGATGTTAAACAAGGAAAATTCAGTTTGGTAAACTATCCCAACCCCTTTAAAAGTGAGACTAATTTTAGGTTTGTGCTAACTACAAACCAAAGGGTAACCCTAAATGTTTACGATATGTATGGGCGAGAAGTGGCAGTGCTAGCTAAAGACAAATTACTTCACGCTGGCGAGCATAACATTCCTTTTAGTTCAATTGGGCTTCCAAGTGGAATGTATATTTATAGGCTCCAAATAGCAAATGGCCATTTTGAGTCGGGCAATATGCTTATTGTTAAATAGTAAGTGTTTGCCATTCTGTAATGATTAAACCTAATTATTAATTCATTAAAACTTAGCTTTTAGCTAAAGAATACTGATAAATTAACGAGTAAAATTGCCCAACTTTAACTATTTGTTATTGTATCTTTACATGTAATGCCATTGTTAAAAAAAAACTATACGATGAAAAGTAGCGATTACACAATTTTACTTGTTGATGATGAGCCAGATATACTCGAGTTTATAGGGTATAATCTACGTAAGGAGGGCTTTCGGGTTTACACAGCCAATAACGGTAAGCAAGCCATTGCCGTGGCAGAGGAAATGCATCCGCACCTCATCCTTTTAGATGTTATGATGCCCGAAATGGATGGAATAGAAACCTGCGAGGAGCTTAGAAAGCACAACACCCTTAGCAATACGCTTATTGCATTTTTAACTGCACGAGGCGAAGATTACTCCCAAATAGCCGGATTTGATGCAGGTGGCGATGATTATATTACTAAACCCATAAAGCCAAAAGTGCTTATCAGCAGGGTTAAAGCGTTGCTTAAGCGGGTTGATTTTGGAATATCAAAGGATACTGAAGGGGCTGAGTCGCCTGTGGGTATACAAATTGACAGAGAACGGTTTGTTGTTGTAAATAATGGTGAGGAGATTACCCTTCCGAAAAAAGAGTTTGAACTCCTCGCTTTGCTTTATAGTCGTCCGCAAAAGGTTTTTACGCGCGATGAGATTTTCTCGTCAGTTTGGGGCGATAATATTATTGTTGGCGACAGAACCATTGATGTACACATTAGGAAGCTACGTGAGAAAATTGGCGAAAACTACATTAAAACGGTTAAGGGTGTGGGCTATAAATTTATCGATTAGTATATTTGTTTCTACTTTTTTTAAAATTTGTATAATTAAACTTCTCCTTTTATGGGTTTCTTTACCTGGAATGAAAAATATGAAACCGGTATAGATAGTATTGATAACGATCATCGCAAACTTGTGAGCATGATTGATGACCTTTTTGTTGCAATGAGTAAAGGGGAGGCAGCAGAAGTTATTAGCGAAACAATAAAAGGACTAGCAAACTATACACTTACCCATTTTACCCGTGAGGAGATGATGATGAAGAGCATAGGGTATGCCGATTATGAATTGCATTTGGCTTCACATAAATCGTTTATTGCAAAGATTGATGAATTTAAGCAAAAGCTCAATGCTGGAAACCAGAGTTTTTCAGTTGAGGTTGTGGGCTTTTTGCGCGATTGGCTAATTAATCACATCCAAGATACCGATATGCAGTATGTTGATGATTTTAAAAAGAGCGGTTTAATGTAACTTCAACTTATACACCCATGGATTTTGCTATTAGAGACTATACTTCCGAGGATTATGATCAAATACAGAGTTTATGGGCTCAAACTGGATTAGGAAGCGCAGCAAGAGGTGATAATCAGCAAATTATTGAAAATAGCATTTCAATGGGTGGTTGTTTACTCGTTGCTGTACTTACTTCAGGAAAGGTAATTGGTACCTCATGGATGACTTTTGATGGTCGTCGACTTCATCTTCATCATTTTGGGGTTTCGCCTGCTTACCAAAGAAAAGGAGTAGGAGATAGGCTTACCATTAAGTCGCTTTGTTTTGCAAAGCAAAAAGGTTATCAGATAAAACTTGAGGTGCATCAGTCAAACACCCCTGCCATTGCCCTATACAAAAAGCATGGGTTTCAGTTTCTTGGTGATTACGATGTGTATATAATTCGCAACCTCAATAGCATAAATCTCTAGAAACTATAGCTTGCCAAAAGCCATTTCAACTGCATGGCTAAATCCCGAATCGTTGTTCGATCTCACCACCGTATATTTCTCTTTTAGCTCGTTCGGGGCATTTGATACCACAAAGCTATTTGGGTAGTGGTTAAGCATATCCACATCGTTATAATCATTTCCAATAGTGATTACTTCACTAGTATCAATATTTAATAGTTTACAAATATGATTAATACCTAATGCCTTCGATACATCGTTCCTAAAAATTTCCATCCATATTGAGTGTCCATCGAGAGGAGATGTTGCTCTAATAACCTTGAGCATTGGGAAACAATGTCTTAGTTTTTCAAACCATTCCACATCGTGAGGGAGAATAGCAATAATTTGGGCTGCCGATGAGCCATAGCTAACCCCAGGTGCAAATGGTTGGCAAAAAGGTTGGTAAATAGCTAGCCTTTGCTCAAAATCGGGGTTGTTATTACCCGATCGATAGTATAAAAATCGGTGGTTTGATGGAATAGGTTCGTGCACCATAAAATCGACCTTATGGCGCATTAGCTCATTTACAATAAGCTGTACTTGCTTTTCGGTTATTTCAGTGGCGTATAGTAGCTCTTTTGTCAATAGGTCTAAAACTCCTGCACCAGATGAGAATATGAGGTAATCAACGGGAAAATCGTCGGGGAGAACTTGCGTATATGAGAATGGGGATCGGCCTGTTGCAATTGCTCTAACAACGCCATTGCTGCCAAGTTTCTCGAGTGTATGCAAATCGGTTTTACTAACTGCTCCGGTGCTATTAAGCAGGGTTCCGTCTAAATCAGTAACAACCATTCTTATGCTCATCTTTTTTATTCGATATCAGGTGGCTAGCTAATTTGTTTTAGTGCCATTTTTTGTTTTAAACTGCAGAACAAAACCTAAAGTTTTACGTTAAATACTACAGGGACAAAAAATGGATAATCTTGGTAATTACCCATGCAAATGTATTAAAAGATAAAAACTCTTTCAAATCGTTTATTGATTTGATGATGCGTACTTTTTTGTGTTTTGTAGCCAACTGCGCATAGCGCAATTTTTGGTTAAGTAAAGTTAATATCATTGTAATTAATTTTTTTTTCAGGATGTAATTTGTATTTTTATAGCAAGTAATTCAACCATAAAACAATCTGAGATATGTCGAAAACAATCACATTTAATGAGCTCAGGAGGGTGAAAGACCAGCTTCCTGATGGAACAATGCAGATAATTGCAGAGAAGTTGAATCTGAATCCAGAAACTGTACGAAATTATTTTGGTGGAACCAACTGGGAAAATGGCGAATCTGTAGGTTTTCATTATGAGCAGGGGCCCGATGGAGGAATTGTTACGCTCGACGATACTACTATACTTGACTTAGCATATGAAATTATTGAAGAATCAAATGCAGTAGTGTAGTCACTTTAATTAAAACGAATTGGCAAAGGCAGTGAAGTTTTTCTCTGCCTTTGTTTATTATTCCCTTTTGTATCATATTTATGGCAGTGCAGATGAATTCTGTTGAAGAAAAATGGCTAAGTCCGATTTACAGTTTTCTTAAAACCGTATACGAGAGTATCCATATCCCCTCGCACGATATTTCACATCATTTAAGGGTGTGGCATAATTGTAACGAATTAATTAAACAGCCACTAATTTCGCAAAACATAAATCCAGCAATATCGAGAGAGCATCTTCTTATTGCCTGCTTATTTCACGATACAGGGTTAACCGTAGATAGAAGTGAGTGTCATGGTTATGCAAGTGCAAAGTTTTGTGCTGACTTTTTTAGTGAAAATTCGCTGTTTAATATTGAAAACCAACGCATGGTTTTATATGCAATTGAGCATCATGACGATAAAAGTATTCAGCAAACCAATTTTAAGGATTTATCACCCGAATTACAGCTGACCCGAATTTTATCAACTGCCGACGATATAGATGCATTCGGATTAATAGGTGTTTACAGGTATATTGAAATTTATGCGCTTAGAGAAATTGCATTGCAACATATGCCAGCAAAGGTGTTGATGAATATAGCGAACAGGCATAAAAACTTCTCTAAACTTGTAGGTGGAAATACAGCTTTTTACCAAAAGCATACAAAGCGATATTCTGATACAGTTAGTTTTTTTAAAGGTTTATTGGAGGAGTTTAATAGTGGAACAGAAGTGGATGGACACTACACATATTTTGCTAAGTCAATTATTCATAATGTAATTAATAAAGAATATACCATTGAGCAAACTATAAATAATGAGCTAATTTCACAAGAAAAATCACTTCGTACATATTTGTTTTATCAGCTTAAAGATGAATTGAATCAATTCTCGCCTTTTTAAAAAAGATTTGTTTACCAACAGCTGAACATTAATCCAAAACAAATAATTTTGCATCATATTTAAACTCTTATACAATTCCGTTAATCAAACACATATAAAACAGTTAGGTGAATGTAAATAATATTCGCCAGGCTTAAAGCAAATTCAATACCCAATGAAAAAGTTTTTAACCTATTTCTTGTATGCGGTAATTGCCTCGTTGGCTCTTATTATTTTAGCACGTCAAATTGTTAAAAAGAGCGTTAAAAAAATGCCCGAAGTGCTATTGCGCTACGAGGATAATTATAGTTTAACTTACGCCGAAACCATTGAGGCATACAAATCGCTGTCGAAACAGCATATAACTGCAAAACTGCTTACGTATGGTACTACCGATATAGGCAAGCCTCTTCATCTTTTCGTTATTTCAAAAACTAAAAATTTTAGCCCCGACGCAATTAAGGATAAAGGTTTTAGAGTTGTAATGGTTAATAATGCAATTCATCCAGGGGAGCCTTGTGGTGTTGATGCAAGCGTTAAGCTTGCTCGCGATATACTCGAAAACAAGGACGGACTTTGGGAAATTATGGACAGTACGGTTCTATGCATAATCCCAATGTACAATATTGGTGGTGCCCTTAATCGGTCTCCATACAATAGAGCTAATCAGAACGGACCGAAAGATCAAGGGTTTAGAGCCAATGCTAAAAATCTTGATCTTAATCGCGATTACGCACCAATGACAAGTAAAAATGCGCAAACCTTCGCACAAATTTTTCATAACTGGAAACCCGATCTACTAATCGATACCCATACCACTAACGGAGCCGATTACCAATACGTTATGACACTAATTCCTTCGCATCCACAGGAATTGCCACCGATGCTTGGGGAACTTTTAAGCGATGATTTAGAGCCATTTCTTTACGAGTCGATGAGGAATTCGGGTTACGAAATGATACCATACGTTTCACCCATGGGTCAGCTGCCCGAGAGCGGTTTGCAGCAGTATATTAACTCGCCCCGATATACTACAGGTTATGGTAAACTGTTTAACACAATAACCCTAATGACCGAAGCGCACATGTTTAAGCCTTTTAAAGATAGGGTTTTAGCAACTTATGAGTTTATTAAAACAGCATTAGTTTATACCAATATGCACGGGAAAAGGCTTACCGATGCAAGGCTAGAAGCGGATAACTTTGTGAAGCATCAAAAGGACTTTGTGCTGCATTGGCAGCTCGATAGCACAATGAAGGAAGAAATTGAGTTTAAAGGCTACGAGGCTGAATTTATTGACAGTAAAGTAACTGGCGGTATGCGACTTCGATACGATAGGAGTAAGCCGTTTACAAAACAAATCCCCTATTTTAAGCACTACACGCCAACGCTAACAATTAATACTCCCGATTATTACGTTATTCCGCAGGCATGGCACGAAGTTATTCACCGATTGGCAATAAATGGGGTACAGTTTGAACGTTTTGAGCAGGACACAACGCTTAGCGTTGAAGCATATTATATTGATAGCTACAATACTTATCCAAGGCCATACAATGGAAAGTATTTGCATACGAACATTGAAGTTAGAAAAGAAGTTCAGGATATACCATTTTACAAAGGCGATTATCTTGTTTCAACAAACCAGCTTGCAAACCATTACATTGTGGAGATGTTAGAGCCGCAGGCCTACGATTCATTCTTTGCTTGGAATTTTTTCGATTCAATTTTGCAGCGTAAGGAGTATTTTTCACCTTATGTGTTTGAGGATTTTGCTGAGCAAATGCTAGCTGAGAATAAGGATTTAAGAGAAAGGTTTGAGCAAAAAAAGAAAGAGGATAAAGAGTTTGCCTCAGATGCATATGCTCAGCTCAGCTTTTTGTATGAGCATTCGCCCTACTTCGAAAAAAGTTACTTGCGCTATCCTGTATACAGGCTAAATTGTAATTAATGGTAAAAACCGAGTTTGATGTTGTAGTTATTGGTGCAGGTCCCGCCGGATTATTGGCAGCAGGAAAAGCGGCTAAAGATGGCGCTAGCGTTTTGCTCCTTGAAAAAATGGAGAAGCCTGCACGTAAGCTTCGCATAACAGGGAAGGGGCGATGTAATATAACAAATTTGAAGCCGCTCGATGAGTTTCTGTCTCAAATATTCCCAGAGCCAAGATTTCTAAGAGATGCATTTACCGAGTTTTTTAGCAATGATATTATTGAGCTGCTCCAATCTCAAGGTGTTGTAACGGTAACCGAGCGCGGGCAGCGGGTTTTCCCTGCAAGTGGCAAGGCATGGGATGTTGCCGAGTCCATAGTTAGTTGGGCAAAAGGAAATGGCGTTACAATTGAATGTAATGCAACTGTAAAAGCTATTAATATAAATGGAAATGCAGTGAAATCTGTTGAGTATTACGCCAACGGACAAAAGCAAGTGAAATGCCAGTGCGTCGTAATTGCAACAGGTGGAAAATCGTATCCAGCAACAGGATCAACCGGTGAAGGATATACGCTTGCCCAGCAATGTGGCCATGAAGTATCTGCACTTAAGCCTACTTTGGTAGGGCTCGAAACTGAGCCAGTTTTCAGCGATGCCGCTGGATTATTGGTTAAAAATTCCAACCTATCTGTTTTTATCAACAAAAAAAAGGTTTATTCTGAGTTTGGTGAACTTGAGATAATGCCCTACGGCTATAGCGGAGCAATTGTTTTGAGAGTGAGCAGAGATGTTGTTAAAAGCATTGATGATGGAAAAGAGGTTGAACTTGAGGTGGATTTTAAACCTGCTCTCAATCACAAAAAGTTAGATAATAGATTGCTACGCGAACTCGATGAAAATCCTCGTATGGCGATGATTGACCTTGCCCGAAAGTTGCTTCCAAAAAAACTTGCCGAAACAATGCTCGACGAGCTTGGGCTTGCCTACCAGAAATCAGTTTCGAGGGTAACAGCTGATGAGCGTAAACAGATTAGGCTTTGGCTAAAAGAGAATAGAGTTAAGGTAAAAGGGTATCGCTCATGGAATGAAGCAATTGCCACTGCAGGTGGTGTTGAACTTAAGGAGGTTAACCCACGAACTATGGGCTCGAAGTTGGTAAACGGGTTGTACTTTGCTGGCGAGGTACTCGACCTTGATGGTGCAACAGGTGGTTATAACCTACAAATTGCCTACTCTACAGGATGGTTGGCAGGGAAAAGTGCAGCAGCAAATAGCTAACGCACAAAGAAATCGAGCATTAGCTCACCCTCGAGGTAGGCTTTAAGCCTATCGCCAATTTTTACAGATCCAACTCCGGCAGGAGTTCCCGTATAAATTAAGTCGCCAATTTTTAGGGTAATAAACTGCGACACGTAAGCAATTAGCTTATCGATGCTAAATATCATTTCTGAGATGCTCCCTTTTTGAACGGTTTTGTCGTTTACATCGAGCCAAAACTGTAGGTTGTTTAGGTTATCAAACTTGTTGATGTCAACAAACTGACTAATGGGCGCTGCACCATCAAAGGCCTTCGACATTTCCCATGGTAGCCCTTTTTGCTTGCATTCGGCTTGCAAATCTCTCGCAGTAAAATCAATACCCAACGCAATTTCGTTGTAGTAGCGATGTGCAAACTTTTCAGCAATGTTTCTGCCCAAGCGGTTAATTTTAACAACAACCTCAACCTCGTGATGAATATCGTTTGAGAATAGCGGATAGAAAAAGGGTTGATTATTTCTTAGCAGCGCAGTATCGGGTTTCAGAAAAAATACGGGTTTATCGGGAACTGGAGATGCCATTTCTTTGGCATGATCAGTGTAGTTCCGGCCAATGCAAATAATTTTCATAAAACCTGTAAGTTAGCGTCCTTCAACCTTTAGAACACTGGTTTTTTTGTGTAAAAATCTTATGGTGAAATAGAAGATAACGATAAATGCAAATGCACCAATCCAAATGTAAGAGGCTAGGGTTTGTGGAATGAAGCTCATTTGTGCTTGAATTACTGCATGAGCATAATGAAAGAATGCAAAAATTATGACCATGAAAAACAAACCAGTATACTCTCTGCGAAGCACGTTTTTAAAGGAGAAAAAGTCATCGGGCTTTTGCCATTGGCTCATTTTAGGGATAAAACTGGGAACAGTATCAGCCCAGTTTAGGTAATCCTGTCCAAACTTATCTCTTAGGAATGCTTCCTCAGCATACATAATTCTTTCGTAGTAGAGCCAGTAAAAAAGAAGGAAGAATAGGATGAACCAAATATTAGCCGTAAGCATTGCAATGCCCAGCCACATTAAAAAGTTGCCAACATATAGCGGATGCCTAACTATTGAGTACATCCCTTTTGTGTTGAGCACATTAGCAATTTGAGTTTTGGTGTTTCTGCCCGAAGTGTTCTTTGGTACATATCCAATAACAAGCGACCGAACGATTAACCCTAAAAAGCTAACAGCAAAGCTAATTGCAAAAAAGTATTCGGGAATAATTTCGCCGTCACTGGTATATTGCGAGTATAAATGAATTCCAAATCCAAAGAGGAAAAGGGGTAACGGAAAAAAACTTCTGTATTTGAAAAGGAAATCACCTTGTTTTCTAAATTCTTCCATTAATGCCATTGCGCGAATTTTTTAAAATTTGTGCCTAAAAGTATTGCTAAATCTTTGAATAGCAAAACAAAATTTTTTAAAACATTTTTTTTATGGCAACTTCGGTTTTTTAATTATTTAAGTACATTTGAGAAACCTAAAATTTTAAGCCATGCAAAACAGAATACTTCTTGCTTTTTTAGTGTTGTGCTTATTTTTCTCTACGCAAACCATTGCCCAAACAGATGATAGTGACGAAAAGGTTAAGTCGGGATGGAACTTCGGAGGCTTACCTGTTGTGTCGTACGACTCAGATCTGGGCTTTCAGTATGGTGCTTTGCTCAACCTTTTTAACTACGGCGATGGTAGCATGTACCCCGATTTTAAGCATAACCTTTACCTTGAGTGGTCGCGTTTTACAAAAGGAAGTGGTATTAATCGCATTTTCTTCGACTCAAAATACCTTATCCCTGGCATTAGGTTTACTTCCGACTTTAGCTACCTAACCGATAAAATGTACGACTTCTACGGCTTTAACGGTTACGAATCGTATTACAACGCATCGTGGACTGATAGCGACAATGCTGATGAATATCTTTCGAGAGCATTTTATAAGTTTGACCGAAAGCTATTCCGTTTTTCCATTGACCTGCAAGGTAAACTACCACTTGAGAATGTGGGTTGGGCTGCTGGCGTTGGCCTTTACAACTATCAAGTTGGTGCTGTTGATATTGAAAAGCTTAACGAAGGTAAGGATGAGGATTTGCTTCCGGATATTCCTTCTTTATATGAGCACTATATTAACTGGGGTATTATTTCGGCTGATGAAGCCGAAGGAAGTTTTGTCACCTACCTAAAAGCAGGCCTTGTATACGATACGCGCGATAATGAGCCGAACCCAAACAGCGGCATTTGGACAGAAGCAGTTTTTGCCTTTGCTCCATCGTTTATGGGCATTGGTTCCGATTTTCAGCATATGAAATTTACGCTAACCCATCGTCAGTATTTTACATTATTCCCAAATCGGTTAACATTTGCTTACCGCCTTGGCTATCAGGGAACGGTATTCGGTACTTGCCCATTTTATCTTCAGCCTAGCATTACAACCCTTATCCTCCGCGGATCAACATCCGAAGGGCTTGGTGGGGGCAAGTCGTTGCGAGGTGTAATTCGCAACCGTGTTGTTGGCGATGGTATTGCTTGGGCAAACCTGGAACTTCGCTGGAAATTTGTACGCTTCGAGTTCCTAAACCAAAATTTTTACCTTTCGCTAAACACCTTTGTTGATGGGGGGCAGGTTATAACTCCAATAAAGTTTAGCACAAGTAATGTTGACTGGGATAGTTACGACTGGCAAACACCTGAGAATACGCCTACTAAAGATGATATTTTTAGTGATGATAAGGAGTCGTTGCATATGAGCTATGGCGCAGGATTGCGAATAGCGATGAACCGTAACTTTATTATTGCAGTTGATCATGGCCGTCCATTCGATGAGCGCGACGGAACAAGCGGTACTTATATTGGGTTAAACTTTTTGTTTTAACCGAGTAAGTTTTGCATAACAAAAAGCCGATTATGCAAATAATCGGCTTTCTTGTTGAACATCTAAAAATTCTTGAGAATTTCAGCCAGAACATAGCCGAGGTAATTCCCAGCTGCATATCCTATAATACCAACCGTTAATCCCGATACTATTACCTTTTTATTGCCAATTGCAGCGGCAATAACTGGCACAAATGGTGGCGAACAAATGAGCGATGTTGATGTGATCATCATGGTATCGGCATCAATTTTAAACGCTTTGGAGAGCATAACATGCACCAAAAGTGATCCGAATACGGCAAAGGTTATATATCCGAATAAGCCTGGAGTAAGCCCTGCAAAACGGCTTACATCGGCCATAGAAGCAACAACAAGACTGAAAATTAGGATTAGGTACATTCCGGCTTCAAAGGTTTTTTCAATGCGATTTATTCGAGGGATAAGCGATGCAATAATGCTAAGCGTTGTAATGGTTAGAATAACCACAACCATTTGCTGATTTTCATCGACAAGTAGGCTTAACCCGCCAGCAATACCAAAAATTCCAACAGAAATTAGCAAGGCTATAAGGAGAGGGACAAATTTTTTACGCGATAGCATTCCTTGATACGGATCTTTCCCATCATAATCCTTTTCGTTGTTATCGGTTTTTGAGATGGGGAAAGGCCTTAAAAACTTATGAAATACCTTTTGCCCAATTGTCATTAAAAATGCAAGGTAAGCCACCGATATGGCCATATCGTAGGTGTGGGTTAAAACGTAGGTGTCGGCATCAATATCGAGCATAATTTTTAGCGCGGCCAAGTTTGGCGTTCCGCCAGTGTATACGCCTACTAGCATTCCCGAAAGTTTCCACGCTTCAGGCATACCTTTTCCTCTAAACAGGAAAAATCCAATTGTTACAACAATAATTACTGACGTAATTCCAATTGCCAGTGAGAGAAAAGTGCTTTTGGCTAGTTTGCCCCATTCCTTAATGTTTGCTGAAAAGAGGAGCAAAGGAATGGCTAATGGTATGGTAAGCATTGTTGTTATATCCTGAACCTGTTCGCTTCCTGCGGGTAGTATCCCAATGTTTCCAACAATTAAACCTAGCAAATAGGCTATAAAAACAGCACCAAGCTTGTTAATAAATTTATACTTGTGACAAAGGTGCAGAATTAGTAGGGGAGAAAAAACGTAAAAAATAATAAGAATAGCAATTTCCATATCGAGCCATTTTTTGGCTAAAGTAAAAAATTAAAATGATTTGTTAGGGTTCCCTTTTTGGGTTTTAGCACTTTGATACTAGCTTTCAGAGTACTTTGGAAGCGAAATGGTAAATGTTGTGCCTTGCCCTTCAAGTGATTCTACGCGAATACTTCCCCCGTTTTTCTCAATAAACTTTTTAACTAGCTTAAGCCCAAGTCCTGTTCCTTTTTCGTTGTTGGTTCCTGGGGTGGTAAAACTTGTGCTATTGTCAAATAGTTTTGCAATCTTACTTTCGGGAATGCCAACTCCTGAGTCGGTTACCGAAATTTCAACATTACTTCCATTAAAAGCAGATGTTATGCTAATTGTGCCCGATGTTGGCGTGAACTTGATGCTATTACTTAGCAAGTTTCTAATGGCTGTTTTTAGCATTTCTTCGTCAACAAAAACGGGAATCTCGTTGGCATAATCATTTAAAATGCTTATTTGCTTTGCCTCGGCAGCTCCTTGGCTTAAGCTAACAATTTGGCTAATTACTGGTGCCAGATTTAGAGCATGAGGTTTGTATGAACTGGTGCGTTGAGAACTTGCCCATTCTAAAAGGTTTTCGAGCAGCTTATAGGTTTCTTTGCTTGTATTTTGAAGGGTGTTTAGTATTGAATTTGATGTATCGGAGTCAATCTCATCCTTTTGCTCTGTATATAGGTCAATTAGCTGACTAATTGAGCTAATGGGTGAACGCAAGTCGTGGCTAATAATTGAGAAAAGCTGATCCTTAAGCGCATTTGCCTCTTGTAGGGCCATCTCGGCTTGTTTAATTTTGGTTATATCGGCAAGAGTTACCAAAACTTCAGTAACATTTCCTTTTGAGTCTTTAGAAAGGCCAAAATTTGATAGGATGTATTTAACTTTTCCCCTTGGTGTAACAAAGGTTTGCTCGTAGTCGCCTAGTACGGGGATGCCATTTTCTAAATCGCATATATGCTTTTCAATGCTTTCGTTTGAACTAGGTATGATGTTCTTAAAAAAATCGCGACGAGTTATTGTGGGGCGCTTGTTTTCAAACCCTAGCATTTCATAGGCTTCATCGGAAAGAGTAATGGTTTCGTTTCCGTTGTAAAACCAAATGCTGCCTAACTTTGCAACAGATTGGGCGTGCCGCAACTTTGCTCGGCTTTTGCTGAGTTCCTCCTCGGCCTTTTTTCGTATTGAGATGTCCTCAACAAGGATTATAAAATGCGAAATGCCCCCTTTTGGACTTTTTATGCTTTTTAGGCTAACCTTACAGTAAATAGGCCCCGAACTCTTTGAAATGAAACGTTTTTCAAGTGAGTAACCATCTGTTTTGTGCGTAATAACTTGGTTAAAGAGTTTTGTTTCGGCGAGCAAATCGTCCGGATGGGTTAGCTCGTCAATAGTTTTCCCTATTAGCTCATTTTGATTGTATCCCAAAATTGAAGAAAGTCTATTGTTAAATGAAGTAAGCTCCTTTGTAAATGAAATTTCGGCCATGCCAATTAGGTCCGACTCAAAAAATGTACGGAACTTTTGCTCCCGTTCGGCAATCTTCTTTTCAGCTTCTTTTCTTCGTGTTATATCGTGGGTAATGATAAAAAGCATTTCTTTTCCATCGAGCACATGCTTCATAAGGTTTGCTTCGATGAAAATTTTATCGCCATTCTTTTTTAGGTGAACTCTTTCGAGTACTCGGAATTTTCCTTTATAACGACCAACCTCAATGGCCGATTTTGTTTCAATGGGCTGATCGGATAAAACAAGGTAGCTTTTTCCAATTATTTCATCTCTGCTGTATTCGTATAGCTTTTCGAATGCAGGGTTAACATCTTTTATAGTATTCGTGCTTGCTTCAATTACGCAAACAGGATCAATGTTTGAGCCGAACAGTGCTTGGTATCGCTGTTCTCTTTCAAGTAAAACTTCTTCAGCAACTTTTCTGCTTGTAATATCCATTAGCATTCCAAGCACTCTTGTCAGGGTAGAGCCTTCCATAATTGCCCTTCCTTTTACCCAGTAGTAGCGGAAACCTCTATGCTGATTTACTATTCGGAGTTCAAATTCAAAGTCGGTGTTTTTATTGTCCTTAAACTTTTTGAGCTTGATAAGCTGTTTAAAATCGTCGGGGTGAATTTTTTCGCTAATGCTTTTTACCGATTGTGCTTGAAGGTCGAAATCGAACAAAGGTTTTTTACTATTATGCGAAATCCAATTAAACCTTTTTTTTCTAGTTGAATACTCCCATGTGGCAATCCCGCTAATAAACTGAGCCTCGGTAAGTATTTTCTGCTGTTGTTGAATTTCCTTTTGTGCAAGGCCAAGCTTTTCAATTTCTGTTAATAGCTTATCGTTAAGCTCGCTGTACTCCTTAACTTGTTGCTTATTACTCTCTTTCAGAAATTTGTTGCTCTTTTCTCTTAAATTTTGCGAAAAGAAGGTTATTAGGAGTAGCGATGCAACAAGATCGGTTTGGGTTATGGTGCTGAAAATATTAAGAGTTAAGTTGTTAAATGCAATAACTAAACCCACTGTGAATACTGAAATAAATAAAGAATACCCAATAAATGGAAGGTAGATTGCAGCGTAAAACACAATTACTAACGAAAGTATTGTAGCAATTATATAAATATCGGTATGAGAGATAAATTGGGGTAAAAGTAGAAATGAAGAGGCAAGCAGGATTATCCCGAAAGAAAAAATGATCTGATAGAGTAGCGTATGTTTATTATCCTCTTTTTTATTGCAGCTAAAATTATTGCTAAAACAAAGCGATACGAATAGGATTAAGGTGTTGCCAAGTAGCAATGGAATAGTTTTGCTTATTATGATTGCGCTTTCACTGAAAGCAGCAATTAAGGTTAGTTGAACAAGTGAAAGAATTATTCCAGTAAAAAGTGAAAGCAAAGAAATTTTAACAAGGCTATATGCGCTAATTCTGATAATTAGCTTTGATTTTTTAGTATTGTAAATGTAGAAAACGGCTGTAATGGTCAGAAGTTCAACAATTGTATAGGTTATTGCAGGTAAAACTGAATAGCTAAGGTCAAGATGATTTTCGCTTACAGCAAGTATGGTAAAATGCGATATGAGTGAAGCAATTCCAATTCCAGGAAGGACTTTTACTCCCTTTGTAAGTATTGATACTATTGCAAAACCTAAAGGTATCCAAAAAAATAGGTGATGGGTTGTTTGATTAAGCGCAATAAATGATGCCAAAGCCGCAGCTAGGTATCCAGTTATTACCAATATATTATTGGAAAGGATATTATTTACTACTAATTTTTGCATTTAAATCAGTTTGCAAAATCATGATATGAAAGTTACTGTAATTATGGATTGTAAACAAGAAAATTGTACGGATGTTTAGTGATGTATTTCACGTTTGTATGTATTTACCTTTTTTTATTGCTTTATATTAGTTTTAATGTATAGAAAAACTAGTACAAATACATATTTTTATGCCGCTTAGGGGATGCACTGCCTTTTGGTGTAAACAAGTTAATAAGATGATATAGTTAATTATAAAATTTGAAGAGTATGCTTAAAAAAGTACCCCATACATATGTTATAGTTTTCGCAATTATTGTACTAGCTGCTATTATGACATGGTTTATACCATCGGGAAAGTATTATAAAGTAGAAAAGGAAGTAGATGGTGTTAAAAAAACTGAAATGGTTTTTAGGTACCATCAAGATCTGCCTGAGGAAATCAAGGAGAATTTTAACCCGCAACCACAAACTTGGCAAGTTTTTTCAGCACTCTTTAAGGGATTTGTTAAGCAAAGCAATATCATAATTTTTATACTTATGATTGGTGGCGCATTTTGGATAATGAACCAGAGTCGGGCCATTGATATTGGTATTTTTGCTTTTCTAAAGTATACCAAAAAACTTGAGCGAAATAGGTTAATGCGATTGGTCGGAGTAGACAATATTATTATCGTTTTGGTTATGCTCATGTTTAGCATTTTTGGAGCCATTTTTGGCATGAGTGAGGAAACCATTGCGTTTGCAATTATAATTGTTCCATTGGCTATTTCAATGGGCTACGACTCAATTATTGGAGTTTGTATGGTATACGTGGCCGCACATCTTGGCTTTGCCGGAGCAATTCTTAACCCATTTACTATTGGTATTGCACAGGGTCTTGCCGATATACCTTTGTTCTCAGGAATTGAGTACAGAATTGTAAGCTGGTTTATAATTAATATTGTTGGTATTGCTTTCGTTTTATTTTACGCAAAAAAGATTAAGCGAAAACCAGCGCTATCACCTGTTTACCTTGAGGATGAGTACTGGCGACATAAAGAGCAAAACGAATCGGAAGAGATTACCTACTACACACCTCGAATAGCATGGTTTGTATACGTTTTTATCCTAGCAGCACTTGTAATCTTCTCTTTTTTGTATCCAAAAACTACGCTTGCTATTGGTAATAGTTCCTTTTCAATGGTGCTAATTCCTGTCGTAACAGCACTATACGCAATTGTTGGTTTTTTCGCATTGCGAAAGTCGGTTCACTTTTTTATTCTCCTGCTTTTGGGCTACACAATTCTATTCCTAATTATTGGTGTAATGGGCTACGGGTGGTATGTTATGGAAATTGCTACGCTGTTTCTGGCAATGGGTGTTGCAAGCGGGGTTGCAATTAGCAAATCTGCCGACGAAATTGCAAAACTTTTTCTCGAAGGTGTAAAGGATATTCTTTCTGCAGCAATAATTGTTGGTTTAGCAGGAGGGATTATTGTTATACTTGAGGATGGCGGAGTAATCGACTCCATACTTTACGGACTTAGTAGGGCAATGGGAAACTTTGGTAATATTGCTTCGGTTGGGGTTATGTATCTTATTCAAACAATTATAAACGTTGTAATTCCTTCGGGTTCAGCAAAAGCAGCCATTACAATGCCAATAATGGCTCCCTTTAGCGATTTAATTGGCATTTCGCGACAGGCAACCGTAATGGCATTTCAGTTTGGTGATGGTTTTACTAATATGATCACTCCTACATCGGGTGTGCTAATTGCTGTGCTTGGTGTTGCCCGTATACCATACCATAAGTGGGTAAAATGGGTTTGGCCGCTAATTCTTACCATTATTATTCTTGGCTTTATTCTTCTTATCCCTACAGTTACCATGAAGCTTAATGGTTTTTAAACTGGTTTTGTTGATAACTTTTACACTTTGATAGGTTTTCCAGATGTAAAGTCATTTGATTTTATTAAGTACTTATAATACAGTTAAGTGGGATATTGCTGTCGTGTCTAGTTCCTTACTCTAAATTATACCAAAAGGTAAAAATTGCAGGAGTTGTGTAAAAAAAGTGCGCTAAAATGTTTCACATTATTATTATTTAGCTATAACTTGCGTATCGTTTTAACAAACTAGATGTAGTGAAAAAAACTTACACGTGGCATAATAAGGTTGTATTGGTTGTTGAGGACGATGTGTCAAGCCAAATGCTGCTAAAAACCATTCTTGCGAAAACTGGGGTAACAGTTTTAGTTGCAGAAGATGGTGAAACAGCCGTTAGCCTAGTTGAGTCGAATGATGAAATTGACATGGTTCTTATGGACATTCGCTTAAAAGGTCTCGATGGGCTTCAGGCTACTCAGCAAATTAAGCAGCTTAGGCCTAATACTCCAGTTATTGCTCAAACTGCTTGTGCCATAATGGGCGATATGGAAAAGTGTTTAAATGCCGGTTGTAATGCCTACATTTCTAAACCAATTGAAACTACCCTTTTGTTAGAAACAATGGACTACTACTTTAGACGTGCAATAGCTCAGGAAATGATAGATAACGTAATGTATTCAAACTAAGGCAATATCCCTAAAACCAGCCTAAACCCGAAAAAGTGATGCGCTCACCCTAGCATCACTTTTTTTATTTATATGCTTCTATATTAGTTTTAGAAAAGGAGAAATTTGAGCTATTTTTACGGTTCAATTGTAAATATGAACTTCGAACTCGTATCCGATTTTCAACCAACGGGCGATCAGCCTACAGCAATTGCACAGCTTGTTGATGGCTTAGCCCAAAACGAAAAATTTCAAACCCTGCTAGGTGTAACAGGCTCGGGAAAAACCTTTACCGTTGCTAATGTCCTTGACAAGGTTAATCGTCCTGCGCTCATTCTTAGCCATAATAAAACCCTAGCCGCTCAGCTTTATGGCGAGTTTAAATCGTTTTTCCCAAATAATGCGGTAGAGTATTTTGTGTCGTACTACGATTACTATCAACCTGAAGCATACCTTCCTGTTACCGATACATATATAGAGAAAGATTTATCCATAAACGAGGAGATTGAAAAATTGCGCTTAAGCGCAACATCCTCACTGCTCTCTGGTAGGAAGGATGTTGTTGTCGTTTCGTCTGTTTCATGCTTGTATGGTATTGGTAACCCGCAGGATTTCCATAGCAATACAGTTACAATTGCCCAAGGACAAACCATTAGCCGCAACCTTTTTCTTCGTCGCCTAGTTGATAGTCTTTACTCGCGAAACGAGGTGGAATTTAAAAACGGTACCTTTAGGGTGAAGGGCGATACGGTTGATGTTTACGCTGCCTATGGCGATTTTGCTTACCGTATAATTTTTTGGGGTGATGATATTGAAAGCATTGAGAAGTTCGACCCAGTTTCTGGGGCGCTCATTGAGGTTCTTGAAGATGTAACCATTTACCCCGCAAATATATTCGTTACAACTCGCGAGCGCATAAACCAAGCTATATCGCAAATTCAGGACGACTTGGTTAAGCAAATCGAATTTTTCAAAGAAATTGGCAAGCCAATCGAGGCCAAAAGAATTCAGCAACGTGTTGAGTATGACATTGAGATGATTAAGGAATTGGGTTACTGCCCCGGTATTGAAAACTACTCGCGCTATTTCGATGGACGAAAAGCAGGTACGCGACCATTTTGCCTACTCGATTACTTCCCAAAAGATTTTATCACCATAATTGACGAGAGCCATGTTACCCTGCCACAAATACGAGCCATGTTTGGTGGCGATAGTTCGCGTAAGCGCACCTTAGTTGAGTATGGCTTTAGATTACCTGCTGCAATCGATAATCGTCCGTTAAAGTTTGAGGAGTTTGAAGCTTTAGTAGGACAGCAAATATATGTTAGTGCAACTCCTACCGATTATGAGCTGGAGCGAAGCGGTGGGGTTGTTGTTGAGCAGCTTATTCGTCCAACAGGCCTGCTCGATCCGGTTATTGAGGTAAGGCCAAGCCTCAATCAGGTTGACGATTTAGTGGGGGAGATTAATGCGCGAGCCGATAAGCACGAAAGAATTCTCGTAACAACGTTAACCAAACGAATGGCTGAGGAGCTGGTTAAGTATTTGGTTAAGCTCGATATTCGTTGTCGATACATCCATTCCGATGTTGATACCATTGAGCGCGTTGAGATAATGGAAGATTTGCGAAATGGAGTATTTGATGTGCTTGTGGGAGTTAACCTGCTGCGCGAAGGCCTCGATTTACCCGAAGTATCGCTCGTGGCAATAATTGATGCCGATAAGGAGGGCTTCCTTCGCTCGGCTCGTTCGCTAACGCAAACGGCTGGTCGTGCTGCTCGAAATGTGAATGGCAAGGTAATTATGTATGCCGATAAGGTTACCAAATCGATGCAGCTTACCATTGACGAAACCAATAGGCGAAGAGAGAAGCAGCTTAAGTACAATGAGGTAAATGGCATAACCCCACAGCAAATTGTTAAGGCGCATAAGTCAATTTTGGGCAGAGATATCGGCCGAAAATCATCGCCTAAACCGTACTATGTTGAACCGCAAAAGGCCGATATTGCTGCCGATCCTGTTGTTCAGCATATGTCAACCGTGGCCCTACAAAAAGCCATGGATAAGGCGAAAAAGGCAATGGAAGCAGCGGCCAAACAGCTTGATTTTATTGAGGCTGCTCGCTATCGCGATGAGATGTTGGAGTTTACTCGATTACTGGATGAAAAGAAAAAGGGAGGTTAAAACTCCTTAGCCTCCCTTTCATCAATTCAGGTTTGTTCCTAAATATCTAACCTAACCCCCAAGTTAATTCTAATTGGATCTTGAGGTGATCCGGTGAATAGTTCACCTGCACCTAAGGTTGGGTTGTAATACTTAGCATTTGTTAAATTCTGTATCTTAATAAATACCGATCCTTTAAACGAATCCTTATTGATTAATCGGTATGATGTGGTTAAGTTCAAAAGCGTAAAACCATCTACTTCAAGTGGGTTCCCATCTGTATCAGTAACTAATCCGTGTAATGAACTAGACCTATTTATTACCCTAGCCGATAAATTGAAATTATTGAATTTCCATGAAACCTCTCCTTTTATAGTATTCTTTGCTGAGTATGGTATTGGTTTTCCATCAATATCGCCATCGGAATAGCTGTATGAAAGATTTGTGTTAATGCTTGATTTTCCAATATATAGTCTATAATCACCTCTTACAGTAAATCCATAGGTTATAGCGTTCCCTTTATTAACAGGTCTTTCAACATAATCAATTAGTATGTCTTGAAAAGTTTCCCCAATAAAACCTTCTACAACAATCAAATTGTCAATCATATTATAGTAACCGTTTGCAGAAAGAATAAAATTTTCGGAAACATTGAATGATGAGCCTAGCTCAATTGAATTCAACTTTTCTGGTTCGAGGTCGGGGTTTGGCAAATGCCAGAATGGTCCCTGTAGACCGTTAACTCCACCAGCATCGGTTGTGGGGATAAATGAACCATAGTGCTGGTATGCTGTGTATGGCGATGGGGCTAGGAATGCTTGTCCATAAAGCAGTTTAAAGTTTAGCTTGTTAGTAGGCATGTATGTTATACCAGCTCTGGGGTTAATGGTTAAACCATATCTAGTGTTATAGTCAACTCTACCTCCAAGGGTTAAGCCAATTTTCTCGTTAAATAAACCTTGAAATTGCAAGTAACTTCCATAGTTTTGGTATTTGAGGTAGTAGAAATCCTGCATGATCGTTAAGTCATTGCCGAACTGATCGTTAATGTTTGTTCCAACGTAGTAAATATCTTGCAGATCGGCAGCTATATTTACATCAAACATAAATGGGAGGTCACCGGTCTTTGGGAGCGCATCAATGTTTTCGAATGATAATCCTCCAATTATCGATATGTTTTCTTTTAAATTCCAAGTAAGCTGCTCTTCAATTTTAGTTATATTCTCTTTCCCATACTTAAATCCATCGTTATACGAAGTAAAGGTGTTAATGAATTTTGATTCGGGTTTTAGGTCATGTATCCCATGGGATATTGTTGACTCAATTCCAAACTTTTTGTTTTCGGTTTCGAAATTATGCTTTAGGTAAAAGGTGGTTACCCCAATATCGTATGTTGCGTCTTTGTCGTAAATATTGTATTCGGGGCGGCCACCTACGGATGAACTGTGTGATTCGAAATTCTTCATAAACCCCACCTCCAAATTCTTAAAGTTGAATAGACCATGGATAAAGTAGGCATCGGTAGGTGTTTGGTAATCTACTAGCGGGGCATTTACAATGATATCTTCAAGAATTGGTTGAGGCGCCAAACGAACCTGGCCATTATTCTGGTACTCATTATTGAACCATGAGTATTCCTCGGGGAATTCCTTTGAGAAGTTGGGCTCGTCGGAGTGGTAATACTTGGCATTAATGCTATACCTAATTTCTCCAGATTTTCCGCCCAAGCTTATGTTGTTTTCTGCGGTATTAAACGAGCCGTAGCTTGTACTAACTTCAATTCCATTAAAATCGTCACCTCCTTCGCGAGTAATTATATTTACAATGCCCGAAAAGGCGTCGGCTCCGTATAGTGCTGATGCAGGACCAAGGATAACTTCTATCCTTTTTGCATTAGCAATGGAGTAATTGTTCGCTATAGCGTGTGGAGTTCCAACAATGGAGCTAACCCTCATCCCATCAAGCAGAACTACAAATTTATCATTGCCAGAAATTCCTCTAAGGCTAAAATGGTTTGATGTTTCAGTAACCGCTTTTCGTTGTATTTCAATCCCAGGGATATCTTCAAGTGCTTCCTCCAGATTGAAATATCCCCTCGATTTAATCTGTTCAGCAGTGATAACAAAAATAGTTGCTGGAGCCTGATTTACGCTTTGTGAACTTTTTGATGCAGTTGTAATCTGTACATTGAGCAAATCTTCAAGCGATAACTCAAGCAATGCTTCAGTATCATCTTGCCCAAGGGAGGTTGTTACAGAAAAGACCATAATTGCAGCAACAAACAGTAATTGTAAAGTTTTTTTCATGGCTTATGAGTTTGGTTTAGAAACTCAAAAATAGAAAAATCGAACACTTTGCCATCCATTTACTTAGTGACATATGTCATCGTTTTGCAGCCAAGTTGGATTTTCAAGAAATGTTAAGTACATAAACATATATTGCTTCCATAGCTGTTTAATTGATAACACTTAATGATTCATGCAAATTTTTAAAGCCTTTTTTGTTTTTATTGAAATTGGCTGAGGAAATTGTAATATTAACTTTAAGGATAAATTGCAAAAACAGTAAGATACTAATCAAGTTTTAGCCTTTTAAGTGTTATACAGCATTCTGATGTTTGATGCTGCCTCTTTTTCTTTTCCGCTCAAATAAGCTAATTTAGTCGCAAAATATAATGTATGCATATGAAAGTGCTAATTACCAATATTAAAAAGTTAGTTCAGGTTGAGGACAATCCAAAACAATGGGTTGCTGGAGCTAACATGGCAAAGCTAAACACGGTTGATAATGCCTTTTTGCTTATTGAGGAGGGGTTGATTAAAGATTTTGGTGACATGTCAAAGGCACCAAAAATTAATGATCAAACTAATGTTATTGATGCCAACGGTCGCATGGTTTTTCCATCATTCTGCGACTCGCATACCCATATTGTTTATGCGGGTAGTCGCGAAATTGAGTATGTGGATAAGATTCGAGGTTTAAGCTACGAGGAGATAGCCAAAAGGGGTGGGGGAATACTTAATTCGGCCAAACTTCTTCACAATACACCAGAGGACGAGCTTTACGCTCAGTCGTTGCAACGAATAAATGAGGTAATTGCAAAAGGAACTGGAGCCATCGAAATTAAAAGTGGCTATGGCCTTACCGTTGAGGATGAGCTGAAAATGCTTAGGGTTATTAAAAGATTAAAAGAGAATACCCCAATAACCATTAAATCAACCTTTTTGGGTGCACATGCAGTGCCCGCAGAGTATAAGGGACGCCAGGGCGAATATGTTGATTTAATTATTAACGAGATGATCCCGCTGGTGGCAAGCGAGGACTTAGCCGATTATATCGATGTTTTCTGCGATAAAGGTTTTTTTACTGTTGAAGAAACCGAGCGCATTCTCATGGCAGGAATGAAATATGGTTTAAGAGGAAAAATTCATGCCAACGAGCTCGATTTTTCAGGTGGGATACAAGCAGGGGTTAAGTATGGTGCGCTTTCAGTCGATCATCTTGAGTTTACTGGCGATGCAGAAATCGATGCTTTGCTGAAATCGGATACCATGCCTACGCTTCTGCCGGGAGCAGCCTTCTTTTTAGGAATGGAGTATCCACCAGCCCGAAAGATGATTGATGCAGGTTTACCCTTAGCTTTGGCCTCCGACTTCAACCCAGGTTCGTCGCCTAGTGGCGATATGAAGTTTATCCTATCATTGGCTTGTATTATAATGCGTTTGGTTCCCGAAGAGGCAATTAACGCTGCTACCATTAATTCGGCTTATGCAATGGGTATTAGCGATACTCACGGAAGCATAGCCAAAGGAAAGGTTGCTAACATCTACATTACCAAACCCATTAGCAACTACGAGTTTATGCCCTATGCTTACACTTCCGATTTAATTGAGACTGTTATCCTTAACGGCGAAGTTTGGGGACAGAAATCATAATTTGTTATTCACAAAAATGTATAGCAATGAGAAAAGGTCATGTTATTATTAGCGCACTAATCGGGTTGATGATTAGCGCTTGCGGACAGTTCAACTTCCCTACCGATTTTCCGCTTCCCCAACAGCAAGCCCCTGGTTTAAGCAATGCTGAGGTTATAAAAGGGTTAAAAGAGGCGTTAACGGTTGGAGCAACCAACTCGGTTAGCTTTGCCTCAAAAACCGATGGTTTTTTTAAAAATCCGCAGCTGTTTATTCCATTTCCTCCCGAGGCAATAAAGGTGAAGAATACTCTAGAGGCTGCAGGGCTTAATAAACCCGTCAACGATTTTGTCCTTTCGCTTAATCGTTCTGCTGAGGATGCATCAAATCGTGCCCTGCCAATTTTTAAGGATGCTATTGTTAGCATGTCAATTACCGATGCAATGGGAATACTTAAAGGCAGCGAAACAGCAGCAACCGATTATTTAAGGCAAAAAACTACTAGCCAGTTAAAGGCTGAATTTTCGCCTATTGTAAGGCAATCGATCAGTAAGGTTAATGTAACCAGCTATTGGAATCCAATAGCAACAAACTATAATAGGTTAACATTGCTAACTGGTGGCGAACAGGTTAATCCAAATTTGGAAGAGTATATTACCGAGAAAACCATTGATGGTTTATTTACACTTATTGCGAACGAGGAAGCAAAAATCAGAAAAGATCCAGCTGCAAGGGTAACCGAAATTCTTCGTAAAGTCTTTAGTCAGCAGTAAACTTTATTTTTAAATTCAATATTACTTAACATAATTAACCTACTTTAAATACAATGGAAACGAAACAGCTTATTGAGTGTGTGCCCAATTTTAGTGAGGGACGCGATTTAAACATAATTAAGCAGATAACTAACGAGATAGAAACTGTTGAGGGGGTTCGATTAATTGATGTTGATCCGGGTGCTGCAACAAACCGTACCGTGGTTACTATGGTTGGTACACCCATCGAGGTTTGTGAAGCTGCATTTAGGGCAGTAAAAAAAGCAGCCGAGCTTATTGACATGAGCAAGCATAAAGGGGCACACCCAAGGTTTGGAGCAACCGATGTTTGCCCTTTAGTTCCTGTTTCAAATATAACAATGGAAGAAACAGTAGAGTATGCTCACAAGTTAGCAAAACGAATTGGTGAGGAGTTGGGCATTGGTGTATACTGTTACGAGTTTGCAGCACGTGAAGAGAAACGGAGAAACCTTGCTAACTGTCGGGCTGGCGAATACGAAGGGTTGCCCAAAAAGTTAGAAGATACTAATTGGAAACCCGATTTTGGCCCCTCAAAATTTAATGCAAAAGCTGGCGTTACCGCAGTTGGTGCCCGTAACTTTTTGGTGGCCTACAATATCAACCTAAACACCACATCAACCCGAAGGGCAAATGCTGTAGCTTTTGATATTCGCGAAAAGGGTAGGCCACAACGTGTGGGTAACCCTGTTACAGGTAAAAAAGCTTTAGATGAGAAAGGGAATGAGATATGGATACCCGGGAGTCTTAAGGCCTGTAAGGCCATTGGTTGGTTTATCGATGAGTATGGCATTGCCCAAATTTCAATCAACCTCACCGATATCTCAATTACGCCCATGCACATTGCTTTTGAGGAAGCATCAAGAAAAGCACAGGAGCGCGGATTGCGGGTAACAGGTTCAGAGTTGGTTGGAGTTGTTCCGCTTAAGGCTATGCTCGATGCGGGTAAGTACTTTTTGCACAAGCAAAATAGGTCAACTGGTATTTCCGATAGCGAGATTATTAAGATTGCCGTAAAATCCATGGGCCTCGATGAACTATATCCCTTTGAGCCAAAGAAAAAGATTATTGAGTACATCCTCGAAGATGACAGCAAGAAAAAACTAGTAGACCTTACCCTAAAGGGATTTGCCGAGGAAACCGCATCAGAATCGCCTGCTCCAGGCGGTGGCTCAATATCAGCCGCTATGGGAGCAATGGGTGTAGCTTTGGGGACAATGGTCGCAAATCTATCGGCCCACAAGGCAGGTTGGGATGAACGATGGCAAGAGTATTCCGATTGGGCCGATAAGGGTAAAGTATACATGGACGAGCTTATTCGTTTAATCGATGAGGATACCAATGCATTTAAC
>NPID01001472.1_pt1 | contig 41093 bp, 31 predicted proteins | sample 8637491 | NCBI WGS metagenome assembly NPID01 (sample SAMN07420843, study PRJNA396082) | bioreactor metagenome | isolation source: sample BA6 brine-fed electro-methanogenic bioreactor BA | place: Japan: Kochi | collected 2016-06-14 | reverse complement strand
CAAGAAAACCGGCGCCGCCCCACCACTTGGGATGGATGTCCTGCAAATTGTCTGAAAAATTGTCTAGAATCAGTTCCGGGATGTCTAAGATCAATGCTACCCGTCAAGACTGAGGTCGTTAAATGTTAGATGACAGAACAAAGAGTGTCGGCAATACAAAGAAAGGGATTTTGGCGATTCCGGTGGATACTGAAGCAATGCCGCAGAAACCTAACACATCAGCGACTAAAACGACGATGAAAAAGTAAGAGACCAACCTAACATTTTTCTATCCTCTAATTATATGGATAAAATCGTGGCGGTAATTGTTCGACTGAGTCTCTGCGTCGACGAAAGACTTTTTAAAGTATTTACGAGTAAGCCAGATACAGGACCGCTCATTTGACTTTTTCTTCATATCGGATAAACAAATAAAAAGCAAGCGTTCACCAAGCTTAAAAAAGGAGGACGCCATGAATTTGATTAGAGTGATCATAAAAGGGGGGGGCTCGTGGCTCTTCTGTTGCTCGCTTTTACCGCCTGTGCTTCTTCTCCAGAGAGCCACAGCAGCGGGGCTTTTCTTGTCCGATCTGCAAACGCATCATCCGCAAGTGTTTTCCGGCGGAGTGCCGGTTCGCACGCTTGAGGCCGCTGTGGCTGAGCAAGGCGAGGGTCCGCCGGGGCGGCCCCCGCCGGAAATCTCCAAGCCCTTGGCGGCTATTACGGTGACGGAAGGCAATCTTGCCAGCGAGGCGGGCCTGCTCAATACTTGACCTAAAGATACCCCATGACGACCGACATTCTGCTAGAGCCAGGGAAAAACTGCTGGAAAATAGCCCCCTGTGAACGGGCCGCATTTCTGGTTGACGGTGAAGCCTATTACTCCACCCTCGCAACGGTGATCCGCCAGGCCCGGCATGCCGTCTACATCATTGGCTGGGATATGGACAGCCGCATCCGCCTGGTGCGCAGCGAAGAGCGGGACGATCTCCCCAGGGAACTGGGCCCGTTCCTCGATGCGGTCGTGTCGCGTCGCGAAGGATTAGAGATCTATATGCTCGACTGGGATTTCGCCATGCTCTACGCTCTTGAACGGGAGGCGCTGCCGATTTTCAAATTCGGCTGGCGTACCCACAAGCGGTTGCATTTTAGGATGGATGATAAGCACCCGGTCGGCTCCTCCCACCATCAGAAACTGGTGGTGGCCGATGATCAGATCGCCTTTTGCGGCGGTTTTGACCTGGCCAAAGGGCGTTGGGACACTCCCGAACATGCTCCCGAAGAGTCCGGCCGCCACGACAATGGCGCATCTTATCCTCCGTTTCATGACGTGCAGATGATGGTCGACGGCGCGGCCGCTCGGGCTCTTGGGGAACTGGCCCGCGAACGCTGGCGGTGGGCCTGCGGGCAATGCCTGGAGCCACCGCCGGACAGGGATGAGGGCCTGTGGCCGGTGGCCGTATCCCCGGACCTGGAGCGGATCGAGGTGGCGATTCTGCGTACCGAACCGACCTACGAGAACCGACCCCAGATCAGCGAAGTTAAAAACTTTTACCTGGATGCCATCAAGGCCGCCCGATCCTCCATCTATATCGAAAACCAGTATTTCACGGCACAGGCGGTGGGCGAGGCACTGGCTGAGCGCTTGCAGGAGAAGGATGGGCCCGAGATCATCCTGGTGCTTCCCAAAGAGTGCTCGGGCTGGCTGGAAGAGGGGACCATGGGGGTACTCCGGGCACGGTTGATCAGGCAACTGCGGGGCGTCGACCGCCATGGCCGGTTGCGGGTCTACTATCCCCATCGCCAAGGATTGGGCGATCAAGTCATCAACGTGCATGCCAAAGTGCTGGTGGTGGATGATCGCCTGGTGCGCATCGGCTCTTCCAATCTAAACAATCGCTCCATGGGCTTCGACACCGAATGCGACCTGGCCGTGGATGCTGGCGACAACCCGGAGTTGCGTAAACAGATCGCCGCTTTTCGCAACCGCCTGCTCGGCGAGCATCTGGGTACGCCAGTGGAAAAGGTGGCTGAGGTCATTCAGGAGCATGGCTCTCTGGCGGCAGCGGTGGAAGCCCGGCGCGGTGCGGTGCGCAGCCTCGAACCACTGGAGGCCGAAATCCACGAGTGGGTGGATGAACTCGCCCCCGATTCACAGTTGGTCGATCCTGAACAGCCCGTTTCCATGGATGAACTGATCGGTAAGCTGGGCAATGTCACGGGGAACGAGGAGGGCAAGAGTCGCAAGGGGCCGGTTCTTGGCCTGGTGCTTGGCGCCGCGCTGCTGCTGGCTGCCCTGTGGCGGTGGACTTACTTTGGCGACTGGATCAGTGTGAATGCGCTGGTCGCCTGGGGGGCGACTTTTCGGGATAGTGCCTTCGCTCCTCTGATAGCCCTGGCGGCATTCGTGATCGGTGGGTTGATCCTTTTTCCGGTCACGCTGCTGATTCTGGCGACGGTCCTCGCTTTCGGTCCGGTGTTCGGTTTCGTCTATGCCTTGAGCGGCGGGGTGGTAAGTGCTTTGTCGACCTACGGTATCGGTCGTCTGTTAGGCCGAGACCGGGTCCGCCAACTGGCCGGTGGTAAACTCAATCGCATCAGCCAGCGCCTGGCCAAAAGCGGCCTGCTCGCGGTGGCTGTGGTGCGGGTGTTACCAGTGGCCCCTTTTACCGTGGTCAATCTGGTGGCGGGGGCCAGCCACATCAAGGCCTGGGACTTCTTTCTCGGCACTTTACTCGGCATGGCGCCGGGGACCCTGGCCATCACGATTTTCGAAGAGGGGTTGAGCCATGCCGTGGAGAATCCGGGGCCGGGAAGTATCCTGTTGCTGACGATCATCGTGGTCGCTTTGATCGGAGCTGGTTGGCTGGGGAGCCGTTGGCTGCAACGTAAGGAGATGGCGCCCGAGGAGAATCCGCATGGCTGAGGCAGGTATCTTGCGGGTGGTTTCCTGGAACGTTCATGCGTGGCGGGGAGGAGACGGTCGCGAGGACGCGGAGCGTTTTGGCCGCATTCTCTGCGAACTCAAACCGGATATCGTCGGCCTGCAGGAGGTGGTCAACCGCTATGATGGCGTGAGCGGATCACCCGAATTGGACCGGGTGGCAGAGCAAACCGGAATGAAGGCCGTCAATGGGCCGACCATTACCCGGGTGCACAGCGATTACGGCAACGCCCTGCTGACCACCGGCTCAATCCGGGAAGTGCGCCACATCGATTTGAGCTTTCCGAACCGGGAGCCCCGAGCGGCTCTGGATGTCGATCTGGATGTGGCGGACCACACCCTGCGGGTCATCGTCACCCATTTCGGGCTGCGGCCGGCCGAACGCCGTTTTCAGGTCAGACGCATGGTCAATGCGATTGAAGAACGAGCCTCCGAAAAACTGATCCTGATGGGGGATCTCAACGAATGGCTGCTCTTCGGTCGTCCGGCGCGCTGGCTGCATAAGCAATTGGGCCGCTCGAGAGCCCCGGCAACCTTTCCGGCGATTTTCCCGCTGTTCGCTCTCGATCGGATTTTCGTCGATTTCCCGCAGGCGCTGGTGGAAATCCGCTGCATACGGACGTCCGAGGCACGGGCGGCTTCGGATCACCTGCCCGTGGAGGCGTTGGTGCGCCCCGAGGGCAGGCGAAAATTACCCAGCCCTCTGCCGAAGAACACGAACGTCTCTGCGACCGCTGGGCCGGGGCGTGGTTCTTGAAATATGAGTTATATTTCTTTTGGTTTCACCCAAGCTTCAGATAATCCCGTCGAATAATCTGAATGAGACAGATCCAGAGCAGGCAGATGGTAAAAATAAACCAGCTCAGTTGCGGCACGCTCGCCGGGACGGGCAGCCACTGGGTGAAAATCAGGATGAAAAAAGATCCGAAAATCTTGAACAGACGATAGCCGAACATGTCGATCCAGGCCTTGGCCTGGTAGATCAGGACCGAATCGATGGGAACGTAGAGCAGTTCCTTGGATGCGCGGTTGATGGAATAGGAGAGGCCTCGATCGCTGATTTTGGTGGCCCCGGCGAAAAATAGGGTGGGCTGGAAATGAAAGCCGAGGGAGCACAGCCCGAGCATCAGCGGCTGAACCATCAAGCCGGCGATGACCCCGAGCAGGCGATGGACGGCCGGGGTGAGGATGAGATTGACGGCAATGGATACGGCGCCGAGGAGACTGAAAAACATCGACAGGAAAGTGGTGCGGGCCTCGATTTCCAGGTAGCTGGCTTCGACGGTCTTGAGAAACTGATACTCCACCAGGGGGGAGGCGAGCTGGGCCAGCAGCAGGATGCCGGCGATCAGCATCAGGTAGCGGCTGTGCTTGAGGGCCCGCCAGCCGCCCTGGTATTCGGTGGGATGACCCTGCTCTTCGAGTTCGCAGTAAATTCCGAGGCGCAGCATCAGCCAGGTCAGGGCCAGGATGAGCACGATGATGCCCGCCGCCACCAGCAGCAGGTCAGTGGTTTTCAGCGAGGTGTACCGCAGAATCAGCGCGGCGCCGCCGCCGCCGAGAACCCCCCCGAGCAGGCCGCCGGTGCCGATGAAGCCGTACCAGCTTTTGCCTTCGCGGGTGCTGTAGATGGAATTGGTCAGGCTCCAGAACTGCTCCACCAGCACCACGCCGAGAATGTCCACGAAGATAAACAAGGCAACCGCCAACGTGGCACTCGACCCGCCGGCCATCAACAGGCGAAAACCGACCAGTATCGCGCTGAACAGCAGGCAACAGCCGAAAACCACGTTGACCCGCCGGTAGCGCCGAACCAGCCGATGGTACCAGGAGATCAGACCACCCATGACCAGGGCGGTGCCGATCCATACGTAGGGGAGGCGGTCGGCGCCAAGCGCCTCGATGAACAGGGAGCGGCTGGCCGGCTTGAGCTGGTACAGAGCCATGATGATCAGCAGAAAATTGACGAACAGAAAGCCGGCCCGGATCCTCAGTGTGCCAAGTGCCGGATATTGTTCATTGCATCGGTTGGACCGGGGAGTTTGCATTTTTCTTCACGGATTCAGTATAATACGCCCTTATGAGATATCTCCTGACACGTTGCCTCGCGTTGTGCTTTCTGCTCCTGGCCGCCGTGCCGGCCGCAGGCGAGAGAAATTATCCCCCCCTGCTCAAGTGTGCCAGCGGCGATCTGCAGGCGGGCCTGGAATCCCGCCTGGTATCGCTGAAACTGTCTGAACAGGTCAAACAGAAAAAGCTCTGCGTGGCCCTGGTCGATGTCACCGATCCTGCCGATCCAAAGCTGGCCGAGGTGAACGGCGATCAGATGATGTACGCGGCAAGCTTGCCGAAAATAGCCATCCTCCTCGGCGCCTTCGAGCGGATCGAGAGCGGGGAGCTGGCTCTCGACCACAACACCCGCGACACGCTCACCCGCATGATCCGCAATTCCTCCAACCAGGCCGCTACTGAAATGCTCAACCGGGTCGGCAAGGACTATCTGGCCCGCCTGCTGCAGTCTGCCCGCTACCGCCTTTACGATCCCGAACAGAACGGCGGTCTCTGGGTCGGCAAGGAGTACGGCAAGGCGCCGGCCTGGAAGCGCGATCCCCTAAGCAACTTGTCTCATGGCGCCACGGCCGTTCAGGTCGCCCGTTTTTACTACCTGCTCGAAACCGGCCGGCTGGTGTCCCCCGAGATGAGCCGCGAAATGAAGGAGATCCTCGGCGAGCCGGCCATTCATCACAAGTTTGTCAAAGGGCTTGAACAGGCTCGCCCGGGAGCCCGAATCTACCGCAAATCGGGAACCTGGCGGACCTACCATGCCGACAGCGCCATCGTCGAGCACAACGGGCGCAAGTACATTGCCGTTGCCCTGGCCGACGACCCGGCGGGCGGCAAGTGGCTGAGCGATTTGATCGTGGCCCTGGACGATCTCATTTGCCAGACCCCGCAGGCGGCTGCTGCGAGTGATACCCCTCGATGAGGCGGTGCAGCCGGGTGGCCAGGGTCTGGTGCTCCACGGCCGAGTTCTTGCGCAGCACGTTCGACATGACCACCACCAGGTAAAAAAGGCGCCGGGTTTCCGCCGGGTACTCGACAATCGCCACCGAGTTCAAAAGATTGTCGACGTTGCCGTGATATTTTTTGCAGACAAAGCCCGGTTCGGGCTTGCAGCGATACAGGGAACCGGACTTGAAGTAGACCGCCGCATCGTACAGGGCAGGGGATGACGCGTAGCGGATACGGCGCTGGGTCATGTAGATCAACCGCTTGATCTCCCTGCTGGAAAACTCATCGACCAGCTTGCCTTGCTCCAGTTGCAGCAGGTACCGCATCAGCATCCGGGGAGAGGCCTGGGAACGGGTCCCCGGGACCAGCTGTTTTCCTTTCCAGGTAAAAAACCCTCCCTGCCGGAGTTCCTGAAGGTCGAGTCCGTTCCGGGTCACCGGGTCCATCAGGGCCCCAAACAGCAGACTGGTAAGTTGCCGTTTGGGGGTTTCCTGCCAGAACCTTTTCTCCACCGCCTTGCTCACCGGGTATTCCTTTCCAAAGTGCTTGAACAGCAGAAGCTCCTTCAGGACCATGCTCGCGGCGGCGTTGGAGCTGGCCGAGAGCATCCAGTCGAGGTAGGTCCAGAGGCTGGCCCGGTCGCCGCTTTGAAGGGGGCGATAACGGAGACGGCCGGATTCAGGGCTCCAGAACGGAACCTTGTGGTGATCGGTCTGGATGAAGGCGTCGGCGGTCACCGTTGTCTCCCTGAGCACCCGTTCTCGGGCCGGGATGTCTTCTGAATAGATGTCGGCCAGGGCCTGGAAAATCCCCAGTACGATGATCATCTTGCCGACGCTCCCCGGGTTGTGGTTGATCTCGCCGCGGTGTTCTGCGTAGCGGGGGGCTTGCGGGTCGGAAAGATCGAGCACGGCGAGAGCGTAGCGGTCGGCCTCGTCCCCCAGAAGGTCGCGGATGCGCCGCTGAAATTCCGGTTCGATCGGTGGCGGGGAGAAGGCTTTGCGGTCGGTCAAACGCAAATTCACCTGTTCCAGCGACAGCCGGGCCCCTTTGGGAAGACGCTGCTTCTGGACGAGCCGGTAGCCCTCCAGGCGGGCGATGCCGGTGTAGTTTCCGCCGTCGACGGGGTAGGTCCAGGCCGGCCCGAAGGTCAGCACCACCACCAGAACCACGATTAACCCCAGCAGCTGTTTCATGATCCGCCCTCCCGGGGAATTTCGTTGAGATTGACCATGAGCGTGCCGTTTTCTCTCCGCCGGGTATCCAGGGTGCGAAGATACTGATTGCGCTGCGCCGTGGAGCTCTCCAGGAAAGGACGGATCTGGAACAGGTAAAAGCGCCCGTCAGCAAAGCCGAACTCGATATCGGCCGGAGCCGCCTGCCCGCTGGAATCGACCAGCTCGGGAAACCTCCGGGGCAGGCTTTCGGCCATCCGCATCAGGGTTTCGATGTCCTCCCGCGAGAGAAGCGAATCGGCCCCGCTGGCCCGGACCGTGGAGACGCCCCCTGCGGGCAGCAAAACCCTTTTTTCCGGCTCGGTAGCCTGGGCGAGCAGCCGAACCCGTCCGCTGGTTCGATGGATAAGGAGCTCCTCGGCGCGCTGGCCCTCCACCGCGCCGCCAATCCCTTCGTTCACCGCCAGGCTCAACCATTCCCGATCCCCCGTATGGACATCCGCCGTCACCATCACCCCGGACTTGTCCGCCGGGACGCTCTTCATCAGCAGTACCGAGACGTAGACATGCTCCGGCTGTTCCATGTGGGACTGACGCCAGCCGTAGGCCCTTTCGGTGAACGGCGAGGCCCACACCCGCCGGATTGCCTGGAGAATGTTCTCGAAACCGGCCACATTGGGGAGGGTCAGGTTCAAGCCCGCCCCGGTAAACCCGGGAAGATCCTCCACGTTGGTGTCGCTGCGAACGAAAACCCCGTAGCTGCCGTCTCGGCCGAATGCATGAAACAGGGCACCCCACAACTCCCTCCGGAATTCCTCGCCAAAGTCTCTGCTCAGGATCCATTCCCGCAGCCGCTGAAGGAAATCGGCGGTCGCTGATGCCCTGGCCTGAGGATTTTCGATCTGCCGAATCGCTGCATAGCGCTCCTGCATCCAGCGGAAGGCCGAAGGACCTCCGGGCTCGATCGGCTGTTCGAGGTGTCGACGGAAACTGCCGAAGGGAAGGGCCAGCCCCTCGGCCACCAAGTCTGGATAGAGCCGTTTCAGCTCGCCGAGATTCGCCGCCTTGGGTCCGACGATGCGGCCTGAGTCGTCGGCTCCGAGATGTTGCAGGACGACCGGATTGCGCTGGCTCAGGTCGAGCCGGTTCAGATCGGGACGGATGAGAAAATCGGCCATGGCCCGGTCGCGTCGGAAAACTTCATCCCACTGCGGGCCGTCAGCGGCCAGCTGCACCACCCCGGCAGGGCTGACCGCCAACACCAGGGGACGTCCTTCATGTCCGGCCAGCCGATCCAGTACGCGCTTCGCCAGGACCACATTGGGGATGCCGAGGTTGCGGGCCAGAAGCTGCAGGTGGGAAAGCGCGTTGCCGTGTCCCGCAGAAATGATCCCTGCGATCGGTGGCAGCTCGGCAAGGGTTTCCGGCAGCACGTAGATGGCGTCGCGATCCATCGTCGAAATGGCTTCATCCGAACGAAAAAAGCGCAGCGGCCCCCGGGCCAGCCCTGGATTTAAAGCGACGATACCGCCCGCGGCCGGTTCACCAAAGATTTCATGGCGCAATCCGACAAGCCGGTTCGCCTCCGCGGTCAGGCTGTCCAGCACGGCGGCCATGGGGGTCAGGGGGCTTCCCCGCAGGCGGTCGGTGATATAGAGAGCAAAGCGCGGCTCGATCCGCATCAGCTTGTCGATGGTTTCGGAAAAATGAAAATGCAGGTGCCCTTCGGCCCATTCGGGTACCCGCCCCAGATAATCGAGCTCGCCCTTGTAGGCCGCCGCCGGGATGGTTGTCGCGGCCAGCCGTTCGAAACTCTCCTCCAGCGCCTGTCGCTGCCAGCCGGAGAGCAGCCCCATGCCGTAAAGAGAGGAGGCCGTGGCCTTCAGGTAATCAAGCCGCTCCCGGCGCGAGGACTGGGCCAGGTGGTCCAGCCACTGGTTGGCCAGGGCATAGACCTCCTGTTCCAGGTCGAGACTCAGGTGCAGCAGGTAGAGCATGCGGGTCGGGGTGCCGCCGCCGGCATGGTGATCGCGGATCGTCGCCAGGGCCCGCCCGGCCGTCGCGTAGCGCACGGCAAACGGCTGGTCTGCGGCCAGCCCGGTCGCATACTTTCTCAGCAGATGCGCCAGTTTCGCGCTTTTCACCAGGTCTGCCGTGGCCCTCAGTTCAGCATCGATCCGCCGGGGTTGATAAACCTCTTCGATGAGAGCAGCCAGCCGCTCGTAGGCTTCGGCCAGCTCCGGTTTCCGGCTGACGGCGGCGTAGCGGCGCACCGCCCCGGCATCGCCCGGGTCGGGCCGCACGTGCAGTTTAACGCGATACTTTGCGAAACGGGGATCTTTATCGGCAATGGTCGTGGCGAACTGCCGCATCTCGGTAAGCGGTGCCATGTGGCGGCCATGGGGCAGAAAACGCACCGCCTCGCGCAGCAGCAGAAAGTTTCGCTCCCCCCATCCCTGGTTCTTGAGAAGGCTTTTGAGAATCCCCAGGCCCTTGGCCGCTTCATTCTCCGCCTGCAGGGCCCCCCGGTAGAAGCGGGCCTGGCGCAAGATCCAGCCGTCATCGGCATCGATCATGAACTGCTCGAGGAGAATCTGCCTGAGGTGGTCTTCCCAGTCCGCGCTTGTCGTGAACCTCTCCGGATCGAGATCGGCCAGCACATTGGCCACAAAATAGCCATGGGCGCGCAACCGCTTGACCCGGTTGGTCCACTCCCCGTGCTGCACTCCGCCGCCCCGTTCGCTGCAGGCGTAGGGACGGGGAGGGTGGACGGTGCCGTCGTTGCAGAACCAGCGGATACGTTTGAACGGCCCCCGCGCGCTCTCCTTCATCGCCGCGATCCACTGCCGCAGTACCCCCTCATCCGGAAGTGGTTCCTTCGCATAGTCGGCGAGTTCTTCCCTTGCCAAGGGACCTTCCGGCCCCGGTTGCGACCAGCCTGTCCGGGTCGGGCCAATGATGCCGATCAGGATCAGGCTGAATAGGAAAAAGCCTTTTAAAAACGCCATGATTCTTGGCCATTCTTGAAGAAAAGACTTGTGAGATTACACTTTTAATTCTAGCACACCCGAACGGTTGCCACACTCCCTGTCGACTGACATGTGAAGTCCTGGAATGATTTGGTTCAGGCGCGATGATGCAAATATTTTTGCCGGTCACCATCACAACCCTTCCGCGCTGGGGCGGCGTCCGAAAATAACTGAGTGAGGCCGGGAGGACGGCTATTGATTGGAGCACAAAGGCTGTGCGAATATTGCTGGAGAGGTAATGATGAAAGAATTAAAAACCTGTGTCCGAACCGTCACCTGCATTGATGGGCATTGTTTCAGCCAGGCCTACGATGCTTGCAAGTATCTGATGGCGCTGGCATGCCAACGCCGCCCTGTGAGCATCCGCCATCACTCCGACGCCAGCCGATGTCTTCTCCCTTGACGGCTTAAACGCCAAGGCCGCTTCCGTTTCGGAAACGGCCTTGGTTGCTCTGCCTGGAAGGAAACGTTTCAACCTACCAGGTTCACCACCACGGGAATCTTGTATCGGGCCATCTTTCCTTCACAGAACTGCCGGATTTCGTCTTCGGTACAGGCGGTGCCGTCCTTCAGCCGGATGTCCGCAGCGACAATTTCACCCAGCTTCCGATCGGGTTGACCGTAAACCTTGGCTTCGGCCACAGACGGGTGAGTCTGAAGAAACTTCTCGATTTCAGCCGGATAGATGTTCTGGCCACCGCGGATGATCATCTTTTTGAGCCGGCCGGTGATCCGGTAATAGCCCTGTTCATCGACCCGGGCCTGGTCGCCGGTGTGCAGCCAGCCCTCGGCGTCGATGCTGCGCCTGGTTTCCTCGGGCATATTGTAATACCCCTTCATGACCATATCGCTGCGGGTGCACAGTTCCCCGTCCATGCCGGGCGGGCAGGTTTCACCGGTAACCGGATCGGTGATTTTAACCTCCACTCCCGGCAGCGGGCGACCGATGGTCGACACCCTCAATTCCACCGGATCGGAGGTTTCGGTCTGGGTAATAATGGGGGCGGCCTCGGTCTGTCCGTAGCCGATGGTCACCTCGCGGGCGTGCATGTCGGTGATCACCCGCTTCATGGCGTCGATCGGACAGGGCGCTCCGGCCATCATGCCGGTGCGCAGGGAGGTCAGGTCATATTTACCGAAGCCAGGGTGATCCAGAGCGGCAATAAACATGGTCGGCACCCCGTGCAGGGCGGTGCAGCGTTCTTCTGCCACCGCCTTGAGCAGCGCCTCGGTGCTGTAGGTTTCCAGCGGAACCATGGCGGCGCCGTGGGTGACGCAGGCGAGGATGCCGAGAACGCAGCCGAAGCAGTGGAAAAAGGGGACCGGGATACAGAGGCGGTCGATCTCGCTGAACTTGAGGCGCTGGCCGACGCGGTAGCCGTTGTTGATGATGTGATAATGGGTCAGCATCACCCCCTTGGGCGTGCCGGCGGCGGCGGAGGTGTACTGGATGTTGGCGACATCCTCGAAAGCGGTGACTCGTTTCGCCTCGGCCAACTGCTTTGCCGAAATCGTCTCCCCGAGCTTTTCCAGTTCGGCGTAAGGGAGCATCCCGGCGGGGGCCTGGTCGCCGATGAGGATCACTTTTTTCAGTCGCGGCAGGGTGTCGCTGGACAGGCTGGCCGATGGGTTTGCCGGAAGCTCGGAGACGATATGGCCGAGGGTTTCCAGATAGTTATTATCCTTGACGCCACGGGTCAGAAACAGGGCCGAGGCATCGGACTGCCTGAGCAGGTATTCAAGCTCCGCAGCCTGGTAGTTGGTGTCGACCGTGACCAGAACGGCGCCGATGCGGCCGGCGGCGAACATCAGGATCACCCATTCGGGTACGTTGCTGGCCCAGAGGGCGATGTGATCACCTTGTTTGATGCCGATGGCAAGAAGACCCTTGGCCACCCGGTCGCAGAGTTCGTCAAGTTCGCGATAGCTAAGGCGCAGACCGCGGTCGGGATAGACCAGGGCATCTCGGTCCGGAAAGCGACGGGCGGTGTCTTCGAGCAATTGGCCGAGGGTGAGCTGGAGCTTTTCGGTCATGGTTTCTGGCCTCCGAATGGATAATCAAATTTTACCTCGTCAGATCCATCGCCAAGGCGACCTTGGACCGGGTTTGCCGGCCCAGGTGGTCGCATATCGAGCGGCCGGCGGCGGCAAGAGCGGTCAGGTCGACCCCGGTTTCGATCCCCAGGCCGTCGAGCATGTAGAGCAGATCTTCGCTGGCCAGGTTTCCCGAGGCCCCTTTGGCGTAAGGACAGCCGCCGAGACCGGCCACGGAACTGTCGACCGCGGCCACACCCCGCTCCAGGCAGGCCAGCACGTTGGCCAGGGCCTGGCCGTAGGTGTCATGGAAATGGACGGCGATGCGTTCCACCGGGACTTTTTCGGCAACGGCGTCGATCATCGCCTGGGCCTTGGCCGGGGTGCCGACGCCGATGGTGTCGCCCAGCGATATTTCGTAGCAGCCCAGTGCGAACAGCCGCCCGGCCACATCGACGACCGCCGCGGGGGAGACCTCACCCTCATAAGGGCAGCCGAGAACGCAGGAGACGTAGCCGCGTACCCTCATCCGGTACTGGCGCGCTGCGGCGATGACCTCGGCAAAGCGCTCCAGGCTCTCGGCGATGGAACAATTGATGTTTTTTCGGGAAAAGGTCTCCGAGGCGGCGCCGAAAACCGCGATCTCGCCGGCCCCGGCCTCCCGCGCCGCTTCCAGCCCCTTCCGGTTGGGGACCAGGACCGGAAAGCTGACCTCTGCGAGGTCTTGAAGGCCGGCCAGTACCCGGTCGGTGTCAGCCATCTGCGGAACCCATTTGGGCGAAACAAAGCTGCCGGCCTCGATGGTATCCAGACCGGCGTCGGCAAGCCGTCTGATGAGCTCGATTCTGACCTCTGCCGGCACGACCCGGGCCTCATTCTGCAGACCGTCGCGGGGGCCGACCTCGACCATCCTGACCCGTTTCGGCAGGATCATCTCAGCCCCCTTCCGCGGCATCGAAGGCGATCAGTTCCTCACCCTCGCTGACCAGGTCGCCGACCCGGAAATGCACCCGGCTGACCGTTCCGTCCCGGGGGGCGGTAATCGTATGCTCCATTTTCATCGCCTCCAGGGTGACCAGGGGCGCCCCCCGTTTCACCTGAGCGCCGTCTTCAACGGAGACGGCGATGACTTTCCCTGGCATGGGAGCGGCAAGTTTGCCGCCGACGGTTTCCTGTTCCGCGGCAAGGGCGGCCGGATCGTCCAAGGTCAGCCCGTAGCTGCGTCCTGGGGGCATGATGGTCAGGTGGCGGCCTTGGCGCACCACCGTGGCTCGGCTCTGATGGCCATCGAGACAGGCGATCAGGTCTCCTGCACCGTCGGTTTTTCCGCTGGCGGCGATGGTGCCGCCGGGCAGCTCGAACAGATAACCACCGGGCCGGTAGTGGGCGATGACCTCCACCGTACGCTCATCTTCGTGCAGGACGAGGAGGCAATGGTTGTCCGAATTCAGCCGCCAGCCGCTGGTCTGCTGCCACGGCGACCAGGGGTCCGGGGATCCGGCGGCAACCCGCTGGGCTTCGGCTTTGCGGCCCAGCAGGATATCGAGGCAGGCCAAGGCCAGAACCTCATCGGAGGCTGCCTCCCGCTCGGGAAACAGCACCTCGCGATGGCGCTCGATAAAATGGGTATCCAGATCTTCCTGGGCGTAACCCGGATGAGCGGCCACCGCGGTCAGAAACGGAATGTTGGTGGCGACCCCGACGATCTGGTAGTCGGCCAGGGCCTTCCGCAGGCGGCGCAGGGCGCAGGAGCGGTCGCGATCCCAGACGATCAGTTTGGTGATCATCGGATCGTAGTGGATGGAAACCGGATCCCCCTGGCGCACCCCCGTGTCGATGCGGACATGGGGGTCTTCGGCGGGCGGGCGCAGGTGGACGAGCTGCCCGGTTGAGGGCAGGAAATCCCGCGCCGGGTCCTCGGCATAGACACGGGCCTCGATAGCGTGGCCGGCAATGCTCAGCTCGTCCTGGCGGCAGGGCAGGGGTTCGCCGGCGGCGACCCGTAGCTGCCATTCCACCAGGTCTTGGCCGGTAATCAACTCGGTCACCGGATGCTCGACCTGCAGCCGGGTGTTCATTTCCATGAAGTAGAAAGAGCCGTCCGCGGCCAGCAGAAACTCGACCGTTCCGGCCCCGAGATAGCCGATGGCCCGGACGGCGGCGACGGCGGTCTGGCCCATTTGCGCCCGCAGTTCAGGCGTTACCCCGGGGGCCGGGGCCTCTTCGAGGATCTTCTGGTGGCGCCGCTGAATGGAGCAGTCGCGCTCGAACAGATGGACCGCATTTCCCTGCCTGTCGGCAAAAACCTGAATTTCGACGTGGCGGGGCTGTTCCAGGTACTTTTCGAGCAGCATCCGCTCGTCGCCGAAGCTCGCCGCCGCCTCCCGGCGGGCCGCCGCCAGCGCGGCATCGAAATCAGCCGGTTGCCGCACCACCCGCATGCCCTTGCCGCCACCGCCGGCACTGGCTTTGATCAGCAGGGGATAGCCGATGGTCCGGGCGGCATCGCGCAGGGTGTCGTCTTGCTGGTCATCGCCATGGTAGCCGGGTACCAGGGGAATGTCGGCCTGGGCCATGATATTTTTGGCCGCACTCTTGGAGCCCATGGCGCGGATCACCTCGGGGGGCGGGCCGATGAAAACGATCCCGGCCCGGCCACAGGCCGTGGCGAACTGTTCGTTTTCGGCCAGGAAGCCGTAGCCGGGATGAATGGCCTGGGCACCGCTTCGGCGGGCGGCCTCGAGAATCTTGTCGATACACAGATAACTTTCCCGCGCCGGGGCCGGACCGATGCAGAAGGCCTCGTCGGCCAACTCGGTGTGCAGGGCACCGGCGTCGGCCTCGGAATAGATGGCCACCGTGCCGATGCCGAGGCGCCGGGCGGTGCGGATGATCCGGCAGGCGATTTCACCGCGGTTGGCGATCAGGATTTTAGCAAACATGGGTATCAACCTCGTATCCAGGAGGGGGGGCGTTTTTCGAGAAAGGCGGATAACCCCTCACGGCCCTCAGCGGAGGCGCGAGCTTCGGCGATGCGTTCCGCGGTATCGGCAATCAGTTCATCGTCAAGCCATGAGTGCGCCACCTCGGCGACCAGTTCCTTGGCCGCCGCCATGGCCCTGGGGCCGTTGCGCAGCAGCGTTCGGCTCAATTCCTCGCCCCGAGCGGCAAGAGCCTCCTCCCCCGATGCAATCTCGTGGACCAGCCCCAACCGAAGCGCCTCTGAGGCCTCGAAACGCTCAGCGGTAAGGAAGAATCGCCTGGTGGCGCGGGCGCCGATGGCCGCTACCACGTAGGGGGAGATGACCGCCGGGATCAACCCGAGCTTGACCTCGGCCAGGCTGAAGCTGGCCCGTTCGGTGGCCAGGGCGATGTCGCAGCAGGCAACCAGCCCGACCCCGCCGCCGATGGCAGCACCCTGCACCAGGGCAATGGTCGGCTTGGAAAGGTTGGCCAGCACCTTCATCAGCTCGGCTACCCCCATGGCATCGGCCAGGTTCTGATCGAAGTCGTAGTCGGCCATTCGGCGCATCCAGTTGAGGTCGGCGCCGGAGGAAAAACTCCGGCCCTTGGCCGCCAGGGTCACGACCCGGACCTCTTCGTCCCGGTCGAACTGTTTAAGTTTCTCGACCAGGGTTTCGATCAGGACGTCATCGAAGGCGTTGTGTCGTTCCGGGCGGTTCAGGGTCAGGGTGGCCCGTCCCAGTTCATCAATTTGGGTCAGAATTGTGTTTTCGGTCATGAGATCACATCCTGAAGACGCCGAAATCGGTTTTTTCGATTGGCGCGTTGAGGGCGGCCGACAGGGCGAGCCCGAGAACCATTCGCGTGTCGGTGGGCTTGATGATACCATCGTCCCAGAGCCGGGCGCTCGCGTAATAGGGATGACCTTGGGTCTCGTATTGTTGGCGGATGGGGGTTTTGAAGGCTTCTTCATCGTCTGGGCTCCAACTTTCACCTTTGGCTTCCATGCCGTCGCGTTTGACCTGGGCCAGCACACTGGCCGCCTGTTCCCCACCCATCACCGATATCCGGGCATTGGGCCACATCCAGAGCAGGCGCGGGCTGTAAGCCCGACCGCACATGCCGTAATTGCCGGCGCCGAAGCTGCCGCCGAGAATGAGGGTGAACTTCGGCACTTTGGCGCAGGCTACGGCCGTGACCATCTTGGCTCCGTCCTTGGCGATTCCACCGGCCTCGTACTTGCTGCCGACCATGAAGCCGGTGACGTTCTGGAGAAAGATTAAAGGAATGCCGCGCTGACTGCAGAGCTGAATGAAGTGTGCCCCCTTGAGGGCCGACTCGGAGAAGAGGATGCCGTTGTTGGCCACGATCCCGACCGGGTACCCCCAGATGTGAGCAAAGCCGCAGACCAGCGTGGTGCCGAAGAGTTTTTTGAATTCGTCGAATTCGCTGCCGTCGACGATGCGGGCGATAACTTCCCGCACATCGTAGGGTTTTCGGGTGTCGCTGGGGATCACCCCGTCGAGCTCGGCCGGGTCGAAGACCGGGTCCACCGGCTGGCGCAGGGCCAGGGAAGGGCGCTTGACCCGGTTCAGGTTGCCGACGATACGCCGGGCGATGGCGAGGGCATGGGTGTCGTTTTCGGCATAATGATCGGTCACCCCGGAGGTGCGGCAGTGAACATCGGCGCCGCCCAGGTCCTCGGCGCTCACCACCTCTCCGGTGGCCGCCTTGACCAGCGGCGGACCGCCCAGGAAAATGGTCCCCTGATTGCGGACGATGATGCTTTCGTCGGCCATGGCCGGCTGGTAGGCGCCGCCGGCGGTGCAGGACCCCAGGACCACGGCGACTTGCGGGATGCCCTTGGCCGACATGTTGGCCTGATTGTAAAAGATCCGCCCGAAGTGGTCTCGGTCGGGAAACACCTCTTCCTGTCTGGGCAGGAAAACCCCGCCGGATTCTACCAGGTAAATGCAGGGCAGGTGATTCTGCTCGGCGATTTCCTGGGCTCTCAGGTGTTTTTTGACCGTCAGCGGAAAATAGGTGCCGCCTTTGACCGTGGCATCGTTGGCGACGATCATGCACTCCCGGCCCATGACCCGGCCGATGCCGGTGATAATGCCGGCGGCGGCGATGCCCCCGCCGTACATGTCCCAGGCCGCGAACTGGGAAAGCTCCAGAAAAGGCGAACCCATGTCGAGCAGCTGGCGGATTCGTTCGCGAGGCAGCAGCTTGCCCCGATCGATATGCTTCTGCCGGGCATGCTCGCCGCCGCCCTGGCGGATATGCGCAGCCTTACCCTCCAGGTCGCGAACCAATTCGGCCATGGCCGCGGCGTTGGCGCGGAATTCTTCGGACTGGGTGTTCAGAGAGCTTTTCAGTACGGTCATTTGAAATCCGTGGTTGTGTGATATGTAGGGGCAAACCTTGAGTTTGCCCATTTTCGGGCGATCACAAGGATCGCCCCTACCAGAAGAAACCAGATGATCGATCACCGGAACAAGTGACAATGATCGATGTTATTGCTCCATCGTCTCCTCGAATAACTCCCGGCCAATCAGCATCCGCCGGATTTCGCTGGTTCCGGCACCGATTTCGTACAGCTTGGCGTCGCGCAGCAAGCGCCCGGTGGGGAATTCGTTGATATACCCGTTGCCGCCCAGGCACTGAATTGCCTCGAGAGCCATCCAGGTCGCCTTTTCAGCAGCATAGAGAATGGCTCCGGCAGCGTCCTTGCGGACCTTGCCGTTGCGGTCGCAGGCAATGGCCGTAGCGTACACGTAGGCCCGACAGGCGTTCATGGTGGTGTACATGTCGGCAAGTTTGCCCTGCATCAACTGGAACTCGCCGATCGGTTGTCCGAACTGTTTGCGTTCATGGATGTAGGGGATGACCACATCCATGCAGGCCGCCATGATGCCCAACGGGCCACCGGCCAGGACCGCCCGTTCGTAATCGAGGCCGCTCATCAGCACCTTGACCCCCTTGTTGACCTCGCCAAGGACGTTCTCTTCAGGGACTTCGCAGTTTTCGAAAACCAATTCGCAGGTGCTGCAGCCACGCATTCCGAGTTTGTCGAGCTTTTGCGCGGTGGAAAACCCCTTGAACCCCTTCTCCACGAGAAAAGCGGTAATTCCCTTGGGACCGGCCTCGGGATCGGTCTTGGCATACACCACCAGCACATCGGCCTCGGGGCCGTTGGTGATCCACATCTTGTTGCCATTGAGAATGTAGCGGTCAGCCTTCTTGTCGGCCCGCAACCGCATGCCGACGACATCCGACCCGGCGCCCGTCTCGCTCATGGCCAGGGCGCCGACATGTTCGCCGGAAATCAGCCGGGGCAGGTATTGCCGTTTTTGGTCGGGACTTCCGTTGCGGTATATCTGGTTGACGCAGAGGTTGGAGTGGGCGCCGTAGGCCAGGCCCACCGAAGCCGAAGCCCGGCTGATCTCCTCCATGGCGATGACGTGTTCCAGATAGCCCATGCCGGCGCCGCCGTATTCTTCGGCGACGGTTATGCCGAGCACGCCCAGTTCGCCCATCTTCTGCCACAGGGACGTGGGAAACTCGTTGGACTGATCTATTTCCACAGCCAGGGGAGCTATCTCATGTTCCGCGAAGCTTCGCACCGACTTGCGCAGAAGGTTGACCGTTTCGCCGAGATAAAAGGGTAGGTAAGGATAATTTTTCATGGCTCTGCTCCCTGTCGCTGATGGTTGAACTTCAAGTATTCAATTGTCATGACAAGTGTGCAAGGCGGATACCAAACACTGTTTTAGGTTTCGTGAAAACAAACAACAGGTGGTTAAGCAGCGGCAATTACTGTGAAAAAAAATCCTTCGCCCTCCTGGCTCTCAAGCGTCAGCCCAAGCTTTGTGTTAACGGTGATTTACACAAACGACCGGTGGTGTCGACGAAAAGTGAATGGGCTCGAAATCAAAGAACCTGCCCCCGCTTTTCGCTTGGGGTGTTTGACGGCAACAAACATCCCGTCCTGTCGGTCAGGGCCCGCCGGGCAGGGAGAACTCCCAGGCGCAGCAGTACTCCTCAGGGTGGTCGTCCGGCGGGCAGGAAAGACACCGCGTCCGGATTCTCGGATCGATGGTGCGGGCGAATTCGGAATACTCGACGATCCCCACCGATTTGCACGGAAAATCGGACAGCCCTCTGCGCTTACGGGCCGATTGCACGCGGCAGTCCACCATCCGGAAGACCGCCCGGGTGTCGGTTACCTCAATGGCCTGCTGAAGGTTGAGCCGGGCATACAGGCGATGCTTCAGGCATTCCATGAGGGCCGGGACACCACCTCCCGGGGACAGGCCCAGTCGAGCCATGATGCGTTTGGCCTCGATCACGGTAAAATGGCGCCAGGCTTCCCGGTCGGCCTCAATGGCATTTTCCATGCCGTGGCTTCTCTCCACCGCTTGAAACCAGAGGCCATCGTGGGCCAGCCAGTTTTTGGCGTCGTCGATGATGATCGCGATCAGGTCTTCTTTGCTGAGATCGCTCAGCAAGCGGATCCCTTCATTCAGTGCGTCGGCCATGACAACTCCTCTGCTGCAGAATTGATTTATCCTCGCGTCAGAGCGGCACTGATGACGATCCGCTGCACTTCGCTGGTCCCCTCGTAGATTTCGGTGATTTTGGCGTCGCGCATCATCCGCTCCACGGGGAATTCGCGGGTATACCCATATCCGCCGTGAATTTGAACCGAGTCGGTGGCAACCCGCATGGCGGTTTCGGAGGCCATCAGCTTGGCCATGGCCGCCTCCTTGCCGTAGGACAGCCCCGCACTGGCACGGAAGGCGGCCTGATAGATGAGCAGCCGGGCCGCCTCGATCTGCGTCGCCATGTCGGCCAGCATGAACTGAATCCCCTGGAAGGCGGAGATCGGCTGATCGAACTGCTTGCGCTCCATGGAATAATTGCGGGCCGCCTCGAAGGCTCCCTGGGCGATACCCAGAGCCTGGGCGGCAATGCCGATGCGGCCGCCATCCAGGGTCTGCATGGCGACTTTGAAGCCCTTGCCCTCATCGCCCAGAAGGTTTTCCCTGGGAATACGGCAGTTCTCGAAGACCAGTTCGCGGGTGGGAGAGGAACGGATGCCGAGCTTCTCTTCCTTTTTGCCGAAGGTAAATCCCGGGGTATCCTTCTCCACGATAAAGGCGCTGATGCCCCGATGCTTCTCGGCGTTTTTATCCGAGCGGGCAAAAACGACATAGGTTTCAGCCTCGCCGCCGTTGGTAGTGAAAATCTTGGTTCCGTTAAGCACCCAGTGATCGCCGTCGAGCGTCGCCGTGGTGCGGGTGCCCCCGGCATCGGAGCCGGCGGTGGTTTCGGTCAGGGCAAAGGCTCCCATTTTGGATCCTTCGGCCAGAGGCTTGAGGTATTGCTGTTTCTGCTCCTCGGTTCCGAAAGAGTAGATCGGATTGGCGCCCAGGGAAAGATGCGCCGATAGGGTGACCCCGGTGGAGGCGCAGACCCGGGAAAGCTCCTCCACGGCGATGGCGTAGCTGATGTAGTCGGCTCCGGCGCCGCCGTATTTTTCGGGGAATACGACCCCCGTCAGACCGAGCTCTCCGAGCCGGTCGAACATGATGGGCCGGTCGAAGCGCTCCTGTTCATCGCGCTCCCGAGCCGTGGGCTGAACTTCGCTCTCGGCAAAGTCGCGAACCATTTCCCGCATCAGCCGGTGTTCGTCGGTCAGTTCGAAATGCATGGACGGTCTCCTCCAAAAATGATGTTGGTATCCGGTAGGGGCCCGGCGCTCCGTGCCCTTGTTCCTTGTTCCTTGTTCCTTGTTCCTTGTTCCTTGCCCTGGTTGCCGTTCCCGTGTCTATTTCGTCAGGATTTTGCCGATGACCAGACGCTGAATCTGGTTGGTTCCCTCATAAATCTGGGTGGCCTTGGCGTCTCGGAAATAACGCTCCACCGGATAGTCGCGACAGTAGCCATAGCCGCCGAGAATCTGCACGGCCTCGGTCGCGACCCACATGGCCGAATCGGTGGCGTAGAGCTTGGCCATGGATGCTTCCTTGGAGCAGGTCTTGCCGCGATCCCTCAGATCGGCGGCCTGGTAGACCAGCAGCCGGGAGGCTTCGGTGCGCAGAGCCATGTCGGCAAGTTTGAACTGGATGGCCTGAAAATTGACGATGGGCTGACCGAACTGTTGGCGCTCCTTGGCATGGGCCAGGGCATGGTCCAGGGCCCCCTGGGCGATGCCCACCCCTTGGGCGCCGATGCCGATGCGGCCGCCATCGAGAAGGGACATGGCGATCTTGAAGCCTTCACCTTCAGCGCCCAGCAGGTTCTGTTTGGGAACCCGGGCGTTGTCGAAGATCAGCTCGGTGGTCCTGGAGCCGGTGAGGCCCATTTTCTTTTCAACCGCGCCGATGGAGAAGCCGGGCGTGTCGCGATCGATCAGCAGGCACGAAATGCCGCGATGGCCCGCCCGGGGATCGGTGACGACAAAGGTGACGTAGACGTCGGCCTCGCCGCCGTTGGTGATGAACACCTTGGTGCCGCTGACCAGGTAATGATCCCCCATGTCGCGGGCCGAGGTCCGGATGCTGGTCGCGTCCGAACCGGCCGACGGTTCGGTCAGGGCGAAGGCGCCGAGATATTCGCCGCGGCAGAGTTTCTTAAGGTATTTTTGTTTCTGCCCGGCGCTGCCGTAGAGATAGATCGGCATCGTTCCCACCGAAGTGTGAACTGCGAGAATCACCGCCGTGGAAGCGCAGGCCCGGGCAATCTCCTCGATGGCCATGACGTAAGACAGTACCGAGGTGCCGGCCCCGCCGACTTCCTCGGGAAAAGGCATCCCCATCAGGCCGAGCTCGGCCATCTTTTTCAGGTTGGCGCGGGGGAATTCGCCGGTCCTGTCCCAGTGGGGGGCCATGGGCGCCAGTTCCTTCGTGGCAAATTCGCGGACCGTGTCGCGCAACAGGCGTTCTTCTTCGGTAAGGTTGAAGTTCATAGAATCCTTCGAAAATTCTTATTTTCCGGTAAATTTCGCGGGCCGTTTCTCCAGAAACGCCTGCATTCCTTCTTTCTGGTCTTCGGTGGCGAAACAGAGACCGAACAGGTCGGCTTCGTACTGACCGGCCCGGTCCTGGTCCATGTCGTAGCCGTTATTGACCGCCTCCTTGGCGAGCCCCACCGCCAGCAGGCCCTTGCCGGCGATCTTTTTCGCCATCTCGGTGGCCGTCGGCAGCAGTTCGGACAGGGGGACCGCCCTGTTGGCCAGGCCGATGCGGACGGCTTCCTGGGCATCGATCATGTCCCCGGTGAAGATCAGCTCCTGGGCCCGCCCCTTGCCGACCAGCCTCGACAGCCGCTGGGTGCCGCCGAAGCCGGGAATGACCCCGAGATTGACCTCGGGCTGCCCGAAGCGGGCGTTTTCACCGGCCAGGCGGATATCGCAGGCCAGGGCGAGCTCGCAGCCGCCACCCAGGGCGAAACCGTTGACCGCGGCGATGACCGGTTTCGGCAGTTTTTCGATGGTGTTCATCACCCGGTGGCCAAGCTTGGCGAACTCCCTGGCCCTGGTGGCCTGCATCGGCTGCATGGCCGAGATGTCGGCACCGGCCACGAAGGCCTTTTCCCCCGAGCCGGTAAGGATCACGCACTTGGCCTGGTCGTTGTCGGCCAGGGCGGCAAAGGCGATTTCCAGCTCATTGAGGGTCTCTTCGTTCAACGCGTTGAGGGCCTTGGGGCGGTTGATGGTCAGGAGCGCAACACCTTCGGATAGTTCTACCAGCAGATTCTTGAATTCCATGGGAGTTCCTTTTGGGGTTTGTGGTTGTCCGTAGCGAAACGATTGTTGGCAAGTTACCCTTTCAGGCTTTTTACTTTCTGGATCAGCGCCGGAGCAAGCTGCTTGACATCGGCCACCAGCAGCACGTCGGCCACTTCGCTGATGGGAGCCTCCTTGTCGGTGTTGATGGCAACGACGAATCCCGACTTCTTCATGCCCGCCAGGTGCTGGATCGCCCCCGAGATGCCGCAGGCGAGATAAAGTTTCGGCGATACCGTCTGACCGGTGGTGCCGACCTGGCGGCTGTGATCCACCCACTGGGCATCCACCACCGGGCGGCTGGCGCCAAGTTCCCCGCCCAGGGCCTCGGCCAGCTCGCGGATCATCTCGACGTTTTCCGCCTTGCCGATGCCGCGGCCGGCACTGACGATGATCTCGGCGCGAGAGAGGTCGACCTTGGCCTTTTCCGCCGCTTCATAGCCGACAAATTCGAGGTCCGAGCCGGCCCCGGAGGGCTCCACCGGCTTGACCGTCGGCGTGCCCGACGGCTCCCCTGCCGGGTTGAAGGCGCCGGCCTGCAGGGTGAGCACGGTCAGTCCGGTTTTCGGCCGCAGAGTGCGGCGCAGCTTTGCGTTGCAGGCCGGAACCACGAAGCCGCCGTCGGCCAGACCGACCACTTCGGAGATCTGAGCGGCCTTTGTGGCCAAGGCAATCCGGGGACCGAGATCCCAACCGTAGGAGGAGTGGGCCAGCACCACCAGGTCCGGCTGCTCCTGCTCGATGACCTGCAGCAGCAACTGTTTGTGGGCCCGGGGATTGAACTCCCCGATCCCGGCCGCATCGGCCAGATACAGGGCGCCGTTGAATTGGGGTAGAGCGTCCTGGCTGCCGACCATGAACATGAGCGGATCGGTGCCGAGCTTTTCGGCGAAGGCGACCAGCTCGTAGGTCGAGCCGAGTACCTTGCCATCGCGGAATTCTCCGACGAGTAGAGCTTTCATGGGTGTTCTCCTTCTCTATACTCGATGAGGGACGAGGGGAAAGTTTAACCGCCCGCCGCTCCCGGTTCACTTAAACACAGTCGTTTTCTCCTTGAGGATGGCAACCAGCTTGTCGGCCAGTTCGTTGACATCCCCCTCAAGTACCAGCCCGGCCCCCTTCTTTTCGGGGAAGGCGGCTTTTTCCACCTCGACCAACGGCGCGGCGCCGGCGAGGGTTTCGGCCTCCAGGGTCAGCAGCTCTTTCTTCTTGGCCTTCATGATATTGGGGAGGGTGGGGTAGCGCGGGACGTTGAGCCCGAGCTGGCAGGTGAAGAGGGCAGGGGCGGCGGTCTTGACCACTGCTTTCATGCCCCCCTCGAGCTCCCGCTTGGCGGTGATGGTACCGCCCTCAAGGGCAAAGTCGACGATGGTGGTGACGGTGGGAATGTCGAGCATTTCCCCGACCAGCACCCCGACCTGGCCGGAGCCTCGGTCCTGGGACTGCATGCCGGTAAAGATGACGTCGAACCCCTTGTCCTTGGCGAAAGCAGCGATCAGTGAGGCAATTTCAAACGGATCGCGCCGGTAGCTGGCATCGTCCTTGATTTGCACGCCCCGGTCGCACCCCATGGCGAGGGCTTTCTTGATCGTCTCCCGGATCCGGTCGGGGCCGATGGAGAGGACCGTGAGATCGGCGTCGCCGATCTGTTCCTTGAGCTGCACCGCCTGTTCCACCGCGTACTCGTCGTACTCGTTGATCCGCCAGGCCAGATCGGCTTCGTCGTACCAGATGCCTTCGGCGTTGATCTTGAAGCGCGATTCCATGTCGGGAACCTGCTTGACGCAAACCAGTATTTTCATCGATTTTCCTCCTTTGTAGGTTGCATCCCTGGTAGGGACACGGCGCGCCGTGTCCTTACGTAACGGATAGCCGCTCCACCAGGGCACGGCGCGCCGTGCCCCTACGTAACGATCAACCGCTCCACCAAAAGTTCCGCCAGGTCCTTCGGCGCCAGTTTCCCTTCCAATCCCGCCCCCTTGACCCCGTCCTCGAACATGGTCAGGCAGAAGGGACAGTTGGAAACCAGCATCGGCGCTCCGGTGGCCGCGGCCATCTTGGCCCGGGTGTCGCTGATGCGGGTGCCGATCTTCTCCTCGGCCACGATACGGCCGCCCCCACCGCCGCAGCAGAAGCTTTCCAGGCCGGATTTTTCCATTTCGGAAAGGGAACCCCCGGCGGCCTGGAGCAGCGCCCGGGGTTCGTCGAAGATGTCCTTGTAGCGGCCGATAAAGCAGGAATCATGATAGGTGAAGTCGAAGGATTCCGGCCTGAGCCTCAATTTCCCTTCACCGAAAAGGCGGTTGAGAAAGGTGGTGTAGTGCTCGACCGGCACCTCGAAGCCGAGATCGCGGTAGTCGCGACCCAGGGTGTTGAAGCAGTGGGGGCAGGTGGCCACGACCTGTTTCACACCGTAGGCTTTCATCGCCTCGATGTTCTCGGTGGCCACCGCTTGATAGAGATATTCGTTGCCGAGCTTGCGCACCGGCTCGCCGCAGCATTTCTCCTCCTTGCCGAGGATGCCGACCTTCAGGCCCGCGGCCTGGCAGAGCTTGACGAAGGCCTTGGCCACGCGGATGTTGCGCTTGTCGAAGGAGGCGTAGCAGCCGACGAAATAGAGCAGATCGACGTCGGGATCTTCTTCGAGGGGCTTGACCCCGAGTTCGGCGGCCCAGTCGGCGCGGGAGGCGAAGGGCATCCCCAGGGGATTGCCGTTGACCTCGGTCTGGTCGACGGCGGTCACGACCTCCTCGCCGGGGAACTCCCCGCCCATGAGCACCAGGTGGCGACGCATGTCGAGGATCTTGTTGACATGCTCGATCGATGCCGGGCAGATCTCCTGGCAGGCCCGGCAGGTGGTGCAGGCCCACAGCACATCCCGGGTGACGGTATCGATGAGGCTCGCCTCGGGTCGGACGAAGGCCAGCTCCTGAATCTGGTTGACCACCTTCATCGGCGAGAGGGGCTTGTCGGTGGCCCAGGCCGGGCAGCGGTCCTGGCAGCGTTTGCAGAAGGTGCAGGCATCGCCGTCGAACAGGTCTTTCCAGGTGAACTGACTAAGTTCGCCCACGCCGAAACTTTCCGCCGCCTCGTCTTCGAGATCGAGGGTGGCGATGCTCCCCTTGGGACGACGATCGGCGAAGAGGTAATTGACCGGCGTGGTAAGCAGGTGGCGGAACTTGGTAAAGGGGATGGCCACGATGAAACCGGCGGTGAGCAGCAGGTGAAACCACCAGGTCCCCTTGTGCAGAGCGCGCAGCGTGCTCTCCTCGAGTCCGGAAAACGTTTTGGCAACCATCAGCCCGACCGGCGACCAGGCGGCCAGGGCGGGGTTGATCCCCACCTCGGTGATCGCCATGCGCGCTCCCTCGATGATGAAGCCGGTGACCAGGATCACCAGCAGCAGGGCATGCATCAGGGCGTTGTCCCAGGTGTCGGGAAGTCCTTCAGGTCGCTTGAGATAGCGGCGCGCCGCCAGGCCGATGAGCATGAGGACGGCGGCCAGTCCGGCCAGGTCGAGAACCAGGGAGAACAGGAGATAGAAATGTCCCTTGAGAAATTTCCAGTCGAAAAGCGGGTCGGTGATGTCGGCCTGGAGAAAGACCAGGGTGGTGCCGATAAAGAGCAGAAAGAACCCCCAGAAGAACAGCCCGTGGGCACTTCCGGCGCCCTTGACCCGGAGCACCTGCCGCTGGGAAAAAGCCTCGCGCAGGGCCTGGAGCACTCGCCCCTGCAGGTCGTCGGTGCGATCGAGGGAGAGTCCCTGGCGGTAGACCCCGAGCCGCTTCCAGAAGCCCCAGGCCAGCACCCCGATGGCGGCAAAGGCCACCAGGTACATGGGCAGGAGCACCCCTCGACCGACGTTCCAGTAGATTTCGCGGGTAAATTCCATGCTTGACTCCGGTAGAGCGGCTTTTCAGAACTGTCCAAGCAACTGGCGACAATGATAGATCAAGAGCAAGGAGGATACCAAACAACGTTTTACCCGATTCTATCACCCAGAAAGTCAATAACAAAGCGATTTTACAATAAATTCTTCAAAATTCCAGCGAAGCAAAAAAAGTTGTTGTCTACCATGGGTTTGTTTCGTTCAGTTAACAGGATTTCACTGGATGATAAAGGGTTAAGGGGCGTATGTTCCACTTGGAAGGCGGGATGGGGAGATTGTTCCAATGGTGACAGGTTATCCTTTTGTTTACAGGCGCCTGACGTGTCGCAGGGGGCGTCAGAGTGCGTGCTTCCTAAGGTCAAGCCAGTGCCGGTCAATGGCATGGCGTACCTCCCCGGCAGTCAGTCCGGATTTGCGGAAGCGCCCTTGCATGGCTAGATAGCGCTCGAGGGAAGCATCGGAAAAATCGGGCTCGATATTGATGGTGAGGCGGGCGCCCTCTTCGATTTCGCAAACCGGGAACAGCCCTGAGCGCACTGCCAGGCGTACCAGCTCCACCCCTTGGGAAGGCTCGGACTTCCAGCCGGTGGGGCAAGGGGCGAGGATGTGCAGAAAGCGGAAGCCGCGGATTTCCAGAGCACGGCGCATCTTGCGCAGAGTGTCCTCCGGGTGGGCCAGGGAGATGGTCGCCGCATAGGGGATGCGATGGGCGGCCATAATCCCCAGAATATCTTTTTTCTGCTCGGCTTTGCCGGAGGCGGTGCTGGTGGTGGCGGCCCCGGCCGGGGTTGCCGAAGAGCGCTGACCGCCGGTATTGCCATAAATTTCGTTGTCATAGCAGATGTAGAGGATGTCCTCATCGCGCTCGGCAGCCGCCGACAGGGTGGCCATGCCGATATCATAGGTGCCGCCGTCCCCGGCCCAGCAAATGACCCGCGTTTCCTCGCCGTTGAGGCGGGCGACGTTAGCCAGGCCGGTGGCGACCGCTGCGGTGGAGGCGAACGTCGACATGACCACCGGCGCACCGAAGGCGGTAAAGGGAAATGTCCCGACCGCGACCGCCGCGCAGCAGGCGGGCACGACCATCTGAACCTGGTGCCGGCCAAGGGCCCGGCTGAGCATCTGCAGACCGATCGACATGCCGCAACCGCCGCAGTTGGTATTGCCCGGACGCAGCAGCGGCCTTGTGCGGTCCCGGGTTGTCTGCGCCATGCCTCCGAGTACTGGTTCGATCATTGTCCCACCTCCAGGATAAGGGGTTCTCCGGCCACGTCGCGGCCGCGAAGATCGTCGATGACCTGCTCGATGTGCTGCGGGCGCACGTCGCCGCCGCCGATGCCGAGAATGTAATTCTGCACCAGGGCCCCAGGCCCCGCGCAGGCGCCGGCCTCTCCCCACAACACTCCGCCGAAACCAAGGCTGATGTTGCGGTCGATAACTGCAACCCTGGTCTTGCCGCTCAACTGGCGACCCAGGATTTCGGCCGGAAAGGGGCGCAACATCCTCACCCGCAGGGCTCCGGCCCGGATTCCCCGGTCGCGCGCGGCATCCACCACATTCTGTACCGTGCTGGCGATGGTGCCCATGGAGAGGATGACCAGTTCGGCGTCTTCGGTGCGGTAGGCGACCACCGGGTCGGCAGGCCGGCGGCCGAAGTGCTCCTCGAATTCATCCTGAACCTCCCGATAGATCTCCGGGATCCTGCCCATCGCCTCGTGGTGCTGGCGACGGTGAGTCTCGGTCTGGTGCGGTGTGGCAATTCCGCCGAGGGCAAGGGGTTGACGGTCGATTCGCTGGGGAAGCTTAAGCGGCGGCAGAAAGCGGTCGACCCCGTCCTGGAGGGGAATTTCGGTCTGGGCCATGGTGTGGGAGAGGACGAAGCCGTCCTGGCAGACCATGGCGGGCAACAGGACCCGCGGGTCTTCGGCCAGGCGGTAGGCGAACAGGATGGTGTCGAAGACCTCCTGGTTGTCGGCACAGTAAAATTGCATCCAACCGCTGTCGCGCAGCATCAGGGTGTCGCCATGATCGGCCCAGATATTCCAGGGCGGGCCGAGGCTGCGGTTGACCGCCATCATGACGATCGGCAACCGCATCAGGGCGGCGGCGGCGACGTTTTCCGCCATGTAGGCCAGGCCGTTGGACGAGGTGGTGGTAAAGGTGCGGGCCCCGCCGGCCGAAGCGCCGATGCACACCGCCATGGCGCTGTGTTCGCCTTCGACGCGGATCACCCGGCCCTTTTCGATCTGCTGGGCGCAGAGCAGTTCCATGCACTCGGTCGAGGGCGTGATGGGGTAGACCCCGCTGCAGAATCCCCGACCGAAGCGGTTGGCGCGGGCGGCCAGGATTGCGGCCTGGGCCGCTGCGTGGTTGGCGCTGATCAATTGGCTGGTCATGATGTCTTCCTTCCGGTTTCTTCGGCCGCCATCCGCATCGCCTGGCGTGGGCATTCGGCGGCGCAGATCCCGCATCCCTTGCAGTAATCCGGGTCGATCGCGTAACGGGCGCCGTCGCGGCAGATAATCCCCTCTGGGCAATAGACCAGGCAGGTGTCGCATCCCGTGCAGCGCCCGCAGGAAAAACAGCGATCCGCCTCGCGCGGGTCAGCCAGCCCCCGGTTGACCTCCGCAAAGTCCGTCGCCCTCGGGCCGGGCGGGGTCAGCCGGTCTGCCGAGCGGGGGCTGAGTGGAAAATGAGACAGCTTTACTTCCGCCGGCCGGACTGCGGCGTCGGGATCGGGGCGGGGAAACTCCTTGACCTCTTCGCCGAGAGCCTTCAGTGCCCTGATGGCCGCACGGCGACCATCGCCGATGGCGTGGGTGACCGTCCCCTCGCCGGTGGCCAGATCGCCGGCGCAAAAGAGGTTGAATGCTTTTCCCTCCCGAAGGATTGTTCCGCTCTCAAGCTGCCAGCCGTCGGGCAGCAGGGTCGGGTCCGGGGTTTGGCCCAGGGCGAGCAACACGTGATCGCAGGAAAGGTGACTGGTTCGGCCGGTGACTTCCGGGCTGCGCCTGCCGCTGGCATCCGGCTCTCCCAGTTCGACCTCGGCCACCTCGATGCCGGTGATCCGGGTGCTGCCGGTGAAGGTCACGGGCTGGCGATTCAGGAGCAAGTCGACCCCTTCCTCCAGCGCCTCCTGGATCTCTTCCTCAATGGCCGGCATTTCGGCGCGGCCGCGGCGGTAGACCACCGAAACTTGGGAAGCACCGCAGCGCAGGGCGGTGCGGGCGCAGTCGATGGCTGAATTGCCGCCGCCGACGACGATGACATGGCCCTGGAGCGGAATGGTCCCCCCCGCGTTGACCCGGCGAAGAAAGTTCAGCCCTTGCTCGATGCCGGCAAGATTCTCTCCCGGACAGCCAACGGTACGCTGCCGTCTCAGGCCCGTGGCGACGATCACCCCGTCGTATTCGGCGGCAAGCGTTTCCAGGGCCCTGTCGTCAAGGAACATCCCGCAACGGGCCTCGACCCCAAGGGCCAGAATGCGCGCGATGTCCCGGTCGAGCAGGGCCGGAGGCAGGCGGTAGTCGGGGATGCCGGTGCGCAGAACGCCGCCCAGCTTGGCCTCTCCTTCAAACAGCGTGGCACGGTGGCCCTCCAGGCTGAGAGCATAGGCGGCACTGAGGCCCGCAGGCCCTCCGCCGACAATGGCGATCCGCCGGGGGCGGGCGACCTGTTTGATTTTTGGACTCAGGGCAGCGGCATGGTCTCCCACCCAGCGCTCCAGGCCCCGGATGTTGAGGGCGCCATCGTGTTCCTGGCGGTTGCAGGCGCTTTGGCAAAGGGCCGGGCAAACCCGGCCGCAGACCGACGGCAGAGGCTGGGTTTGCCGAAGGATGCGGGCTGCTTCATCCAGGCCCGCGGTTTTGAGGGCCTGGATGAACCCGACCACATCATTGCCTGCGGGGCAGGAGGCGTTGCAGGGGGCAGGACGCTCCAGATACTGCGCCAGCTGGGTCCGCCAGGCCCCGGTCTTGAGCGGCGACGGGCGATCTCGGGTATGTTCGGTGAGCGGAAGAACCTCGGCCTGCGCCCGGGTAACGACGGGTTCGGCTGGGACAGAATCAGCTGAGGCGGCCGGCTCCGGTTCGATGAGGGTCACCGCCTGGTAGGCCTCGCGGGCTGCCTGGAGATCGCCCAGCAGCCCCAGTTCGGCGTAGGTTTGCTCAACCGTCTCCAGCGGCAGGCCCGTCAACTTTGCGTAGGCGCCAACGATGGTGGTGTTGACGATGATTACCGAGCGGGTGCCGATGCCATGTCGGCGCGCGATGGCGGTAGCGTCGACCGTCGCGAGGCGATAGCCGGCAAAGCCTTGGGCAAACGCCTCGGGCGGATCGCCGCTGTTGAGCAGGACCGTACCTCCCGGGACCAGCCCCTCCAAAACGTCGTCCCCGATCAGGGCCGGGTCGAGCAGCAGCAGGTGGTTGGGCCGATATACCTTGTTGCGGTTGGTGATGGGCACTTTGTCCACCCGGGTGTAGGCCCGCACCGGCGCACCGGAGCGTTCCGAAGCGTAATCGCCGAAGGTCTGGACGAATCCGCCCTGTTTCGAGTAGAGGGTGGCGATCAGCTTGGCGCAGGTCACGCCCCCCTGGCCGCCGCGTCCATGCACGCGAATCTCCAGGGTGCCGAAGGCATCCTGGAATCTGCCGGCCCGGTGCCCAGCGCTAGGGATCTCGGCGGCCGAAGCGATCCGGGCAGGGTGGCCGCCCTGGTTTCGGGGCGAGCGTCTCCGGCTCCTGATCCGAACCTGGGGCTCGACATTAGAATCGGCAGGGTGCGGTGCTTCAAAAGATTTCATGGCTTTCTCCAGGACCATCCAGGCCACAGGTCAGGTTATAGATGAAGACGATCAGCACGCCGACCGGGGCGACATAGCGCACCAGGGTGCGCCAGAGCAGGTAGCCGTTGCCCTTGCCAAGGCTCAACTGTTCATGCTCGGCGAAATCTCTGTTGGCGAATACTCCCATCGGCACCTCCTTGGCTGCGGATTATCAAGAACGGCGTTCTATTGATATTGGATAGCAATCTTCCTGCCATGTTTGGCATGACCGAACTTGCAAGAGGGGCTATACCGGCTGGTGGACGGTCGTTGAATAGCTAGAACAGAACGTCGTCTTAGCCAGAACGGAGGTTTGCACAGCAGGGTGGATGAACGGAATGGTTTTTCGTTTAGGGTAAATAAGGGGGACGGGCTGGGAAGGTGGAGGGGCGGGCAGAGTCGCGAGGTGGAAACCATGGTTTCCAGCAGCCACGGCATAGAGGATTTAAGTGTTCGAAATTAAATGATAAACCCCATGTGGAAACTTTAGTTTCCGCTGGTATGTTTGGTTTCCATAAACAGCCGGTATTTTTTCAGCTTCTTCAGCAGGGCGGTATGGGAAACACCCAGCAGGCTGGCTGCTTTTCTTTTGCTTTCGGATTGTTCCAACGCTTCGGCGATAATCCGCATCTCGTAGCGCGCCAGAAGCTCATGCAGAGAAACTTCGGGGGAAAGCTCCGAAGCCGGTCGCGGCAGGGCGCCCATACTCCTGCCGACTTCAAAACTGAAAAGAACGCAGTCCTCGTTGATTTGCTCCGAAGTCGAGAGAATGGCAGCCCGCTCGATGACGTTGCGAAACTCGCGAACATTGCCCGGCCAGTGATGTCCGCACAATTTGGTCATTGCCCCGCTGGTCAGCGACTGGACCTTTTTGCCGAGCCGGGAATTGATCTGGAACAGAAAGTGATCTACCAGCAACGGAATGTCTTCGATTCTCTCGCGCAAGGGGGGGATATATATGGGGAATACATTGATCCGGTAATAGAGATCCTCCCGGAACCGTCCTTCCTGTACCAGCTTTTCGAGATTTTTGTTGGTGGCGGTAACGATCCTGGCATTGACGGCCACCTCCCCGGCCCCTCCGATCCTACGGACCTTGCTTTCCTGAATGACCCGCAGCATTTTGGCCTGCAGGCTCAAGGGCATTTCGGCGATCTCATCGAGAAAAATGGTTCCGTCCCGGGCGATTTCGAAAAGGCCGGGTTTGCCCTCCTTTTTTGCCCCGGAAAAGGCCCCTCCGACATACCCGAACAGTTCACTCTCCAGAAGCGCTTCGGGAAGAGCAGCGCAGTTGATTGGAACAAAGGGCCCGGGACGCCGGCTTTCCATGTGGACAGCACTGGCGAACAATTCTTTGCCGGTTCCGCTCTCCCCTCTGATCGAAACGATTCCGTCGGTTGTGGCAATCTTCTGGGCGAAAGCGATGGCCTCGCGGATTGCCCGGCTCTGTCCGACCATGTCGCTGAAGCTGACCTGGAAGGGCTGAACGACGGCGCTGGCCAGCTCCCTGATCTCCTGCATGTTCTTCATGACCTCCACCGCACCGACGATCTGGCCTTGCGAATCGGCGATGACTTTCCCACTGGCCAGAAATTGAAACCGGCCCTTTTTACTGATGACGTTTCGCTTGGCGTTGGTGTAGGTATGGCCTTCGAGGCATTCGAGGATGCTTTTATCCGGCAGATTCAGGTCCCTGATATTTTTGCCGATGGCTTCGGCGTCGTGGCAATCCAGGATCTCTTTTGCGACCCGGTTGATGATGGCAAGTTCCCCGCCTTCGTCGATGGAGAGTATTCCGTCGCTGATATTGTCCAGCAGGATCTGAAACCTTTTCTCTCTTTTCTCCAGGGGAAGGGTGTTGATGGCTTTGATTTGCAGCAGGTTGGGGATCGCTTTGAGTTTTGTAAAAATCTCCTCGATGGCCGGGGTTGTATCGCCGCCTTCGGTCTCCAGATAGATGTCGGATTCGCGGCCTTGCTTTTCGACCTCCATCGCCACGATGTTGAGGGCGCACGCGGCCAGAACCGCAGCGACATCGGCCATCATCCCCACGCGATCGATAACCACCAGTTTCAACCTGATATTCGTCTTCATCTACCGTCTGGAAAAACTGAAAAATTCCCTGATCTACAGCCAGCGCTTGCGCCGTTTGTAGGATTTGATGTTTTTGAAGGACTTGCGGTCCTTGTCGCCCCCGGCCAGGTAAAACTCCTTCATGTCCTCGTTGCTCAGCAATTCCTTTTGAGTGCCGTCGAGCACAATTTTCCCCGACTCCATGACATAGCCGTAGGAGCACGAATGCAGGGCCATGTTGGCGTTCTGCTCGACCAGCAGCATGGTGATGCCCTGCTCACGGTTGATGGTGCGGATGATATTGAAGACTTCCTTGACCAGCAACGGCGAAAGCCCCATGGACGGCTCGTCGAGCAGAATCATCTTGGGACGGGCCATCAGCGACCGGCCGATGGCAAGCATCTGCTGCTCGCCGCCCGAAAGATAACCGGCCAGACCGGTGCGTTCCTTGAGGCGGGGAAAATAGTTGAAGACCATGTCGATATCACTGCGAATCTGCTTGTCTTTTCGGGTGTAGGCACCAAGCCGCAGGTTTTCGATGACGGTCATATCCTCGATGATGCGCCGCCCTTCCATGACTTGGAAAATCCCCTTGCGGACGATCTCCTCCGGAGCGCGATTGGAGATGTTTTCGCCCATGAAGGTGACATTGCCGCGGGTCACCTTGCCGTCTTCGGTCTTGAGCAGGCCGGAGATCGCCTTGAGCGTGGTCGACTTGCCGGCTCCGTTGGGGCCGAGCAGGGTGACGATTTCGCCCTCGGGGACCTCGAGGCTGATCCCCCGCAAAACCAGGATGACTTCGTCGTAAACGACCTCGATGTTGTTGACCACCAGAACCGGTTCCTTGACCGCCGTCTGTGTTGCAGGTTCACCCATGGCGTTGCTACCTCCGTGGAATAATTCACCGCCCGCTCGCATCCCGCACCCGGGTCTGCAGGGGGCGCAGAGAATAACCTGGGTTTTGACTTGATTCTCTCGGCATCCTCTGCGCCCGCTGCGGTAAATCGGTTTTTGGTACCTGGGTTGTCCGGGCTCGGCCTTTCGGTGTTTACCAGCCGAGCCAGTCGTCGCGACGGGGAACCTCGACGGTTCCGACCTTGGTCATCTCGAAGTCGCCGCCATTGAACTTGCTGGTATAGACGCTGACCTCGGTGGTGCCGCGGTGATCCTCGGCGGTCCAGGTCGAGGGCGTGCAGACCCCTTCCAGTCCGTGGGGGACATGTCCCTTCATTTGCTCCATGGCCTTTTTGATATTGGGGCCGGTGATGCCGCCCTGCTTGGCAGCCATTTCCATGGCATCGCGCATGAAGAAGGTGGCGCAGACGCCGCGGATGTAATGGAGCGGGCGATCGGCCTTGCCGTCGGGATCGGACATTTTGGACACCTCTTTCAGGGTGCTCATGCCGGAGACATCGGTGCCCCAGGGCGGAGCGCCCACCACCCAGGCCACGCCGTCGCCGGGTTCACCGGTCGCCTTGATGGAGTTTTCATCCCAGCCCCAGATGTTGGAAAGGAACTGGGTATCCACGCCGACCGTGGAGCAGGACTTGAGCAGCGAGATGTTGGAGCCCGAGGTGTTGCCCAGATAGGCATAGTCGGCGCCGGAGTCCTTGAGCGACAGGCACTGCGCCTTGGCGTCGGCCGGCTTCAGGGAATAGACGATGGGGTTCAGCACCTCGAAGCCGAGCTCCTCGGCGTAGGCGGCGCAGGCTTCCTTGGGCGCGTTGGGATAGGGGTGATTGTCGCCCATATGAACGAATTTCGGCTTGCCGTCCTGGCCTTTGGCCTTCCAGTCCTCCGAGGCCCACTGCACCAGGCCGCGGCACGAATCGGAATAGGAGGGGCCATAGAAGAAATTATAGGGGGCCGGAGCCTTGGTCTTGGGCGACTTGCCGGTGGGGTCGGTCAGGTGCCCGGAATAGGAGGCCGAATAATAGGGGACCTGGTCCTTGGCGATGAACTGCACCAGGGCTTCGGTATCGGCGGTGCCCCAGCCCTGGATCGCTACCGGCTTGAGTCCGGACATCCATTTTTTGTAGGTGGCAACGGCGCGAGGCGCATTGTAGGAGTAGTCCACGGTTTCGAACTCGACTTTCTTGCCATTGATGCCGCCGCTCTTGTTGATGTAGTTCAAGGCATCGGCGATCCCCTGCCCGTAGGGGATGCCGACGTCCGATGTGGGGCCGGTCAGGGCCGCCAGGTGTCCGACGGGGATCGAATCGGCAGCCCCGGCCAGTCCCGTCATGCCGAGAAACGCCGCTACGATGGCACCGCAGATAAAGCTCTTGCGCATGGTTTTTCCTCCTCTGCTAGAAGTTTTCCAGTCCGGATGCGGGGAGAACGTCTCCCGTTCCGGGGATTTCCGCCCGTCCCCAGCGGGGGACGGGATCAATACGAGAATGGGTAGAGCTTCCAGTAGGCCTTGATCATCCGCCAGCGATGGGCCAGTCCGTCCGGTTCGAAGATCAGGAACAGGATGATTGACAAACCAATGGCCATTTCTTTGATATAGGCCAGGGCCTGGGTTAACCCGGGAGTGCTGCTGCCGGCCACGTGGACGACCCCTTCCATGACCTCGGGCAGCAGAACCATGAATGCCGTGCCCATCAGCGAGCCCATGACCGAGCCGAGGCCGCCGATGATGATCATGGCCAGAAACTGGATGGAAAGCAGGATGGTGAACCCTTCGGCGGAAACGTAGCCGAGGTAATGGCCGAACAGGGCGCCGCCGACTCCGGCGTAAAAAGAGGAGATGCCGAAGGAGAGGATCCGGTAGCGGGTCAGGTTGATGCCCATGATCTCGGCCGAGAGATAATGGTCGCGCACCGCGACAAAAGCCCGCCCGTCGCGGGTACGCAACAGGTTGGAGGCGAGCAGGTACATGGCCACCATGTAGAAAAGAACCACGTAGAAATAGGACTGATCGGTGTTGAACTGAAAACCGAAGATCGTGAAGGGGGCAGCCATGGCCCCGTAGGAGCCGCCGGTAAACCACTCGGCGCGAGCGAAAAAATCCTCCAGAATGTACTGGGAGGCGAGGGTGGCGATGGCCAGGTACAGCCCCTTGATCCGTCCGGCAGGAATACCGACCAGCAGCCCCACAACCATCGTCATTACCCCGGCCAGAGGGATGGCGAAAAAGACCGGAATCCCGAACCTGCTGTTGAGCCAGGCCGAGGCGAAGGCGCCGAACCCGAAGAAAGCCGCGTGCCCCAGGGATATCTGGCCGGTGAAACCGACCACCAGATTCAGTCCCAGGGCGGCGATGCCGTAGTAGCCGATCTGGATCATCAGGTTGAGAAAATAGGCATTGAGGACCAACGGCGCGAGGATCAGCAGAATGACCGCGCCGATGGCGAAATTGCGCGACATCGGGGTGGGAAAGATGGTGGTGTCGGCTTGGTAGGTGGTGCGGTATTCTCCGCAGCGCATCATCGAATGTCCGCTGGCCATTGTCTATATCCTCTCGATATCCTTGGTGCCGAAAAGACCGTAGGGCTTGATCATCAGGATGATGACCAGGGCATAGAAGGGGGCGATGGAGTACATGTTGCCGATGTGGAGCCACTGGCTGTCGAAGAATTCGGCGAGGTTTTCCAGGATGCCGATCACCAGGCCGCCGACAATCGATCCGACGATCGAATCGAGGCCGCCGAGAATGACCGCCGGAAAGACCTTGATGCCGAAAAAGGAAAGGGCGGAGGAGACCCCGTTGACCATGCCGACGACCACCCCGGCCAGGGCCGAAACCATCGCCGAAATGGCCCAGGCGGCGGCGAAAACCTGCTTGACCGAAATGCCGAGACTCTGGGCTACCTGCTGATCAAAGGCCGTGGCCCGCATCGCCAGGCCGGTCCGGGAATATTTGAAGAAGTAGTAGAAACCGCCCATAATGAGGATCGAAATGATCAGACTCATGATGTAGGCCGACTGGATCTGGAGCCCCATGACGTTGATGCTGGCGGTCTCGAAAACCGTGGGGAAGGAGCGGGCAAAGCCGCCGAACATCCAGCCCATCAGAGACTGAAAGAACATGGAGAGGCCGATGGTGACCATGATCACCGAAATAATCGGTTCGCCGATCATCGGTCGCAGAACGACCACCTGCAGCAGGATGCCGAAGACCAGCATGAAGGCGAGGGTGATCGGAAAGCCGATGTAAAACGGCAACTCGAAATGCACCAGCAGGGCCCAGCAGGTCCAGGCGCCGATCAGCAGAAACTCGCCCTGGGCAAAGTTGACCACCCGGGTCGATTTGTAGATCAACACGAAACACATCGCGACCACCCCGTAAAGGGTGCCGATGATGAGGCCATTGATCAGCAGTTGAATCAGCAGATCGAATTTCATGAATCGGACTCCTTCCGGTCAGATTTCCAGGCGGGCGGTTTTGAGAGCCTTGCTGCGGGCCTCGATTTCCTCGTCGGCGACGGGCAGGTCGACCACCTTCAAATCGGTCTGAATGCGGGATTTGGAGCCATCCTGGAAGGAAATGACCGTGTCGATGTGGACCTGGTCACGGCCCCCATACATGGCGTCGATGATTTCGGCATATTTCTCCTTGATCACCCCGCGCCGGACCTTGCGGGTGCGGGTCAGTTCGCCGTCGTCGGCATCTAACTGCTTGTAGAGCAGGAGAAATTTACGAATCCGATGAGCTTCCGGGAGCGTGGCGTTGACCATTTCCACTTCCTTCTGCACCAGCTCGTAAATTTTACGCTGGGCCGAGAGGTTGGTGTAGTTGGTGAACGCAATGTCCCGCTGCTCGGCCCACTTGGCTACGATGTCGTAGCGAATGCAGATGATGGCGGCAAGAAAAGGCCGTTCGTCGCCCTGGATTACAGCTTCGGCGACAAACGGAGAGAATTTGAGCTTGTTCTCGATGAATTGGGGCGAGAATCGGGCGCCGGTGGAGGTGGTGGCAATGTCGCTTATGCGGTCGATAACCACCAGGTGCTGGTTTTCTTTTTTGATGTAGCCGGCATCTCCGGTGCTCATCCAACCATCGCGGATGCTCTCGGCGGTCGCCTGTTCATTCTTGAAATAGCCGAGGAACATCCCCTCGGTGCGGGCCTGGATTTCGCCGACGCCGTTTTCGTCGGGATTGACGATGCGGATTTCGGCGTTATGGAAGGGGACTCCAACAGAGTCGAAGTCGACATCATCGGCCTTGTGAATGGTATAGGCTCCGGCCAGTTCGGTCTGGCCGTAGAGTTGGCGCAGGGGGACGCCCATGGCCAGGAAGAACTTGAAGGTGTCCGGACCCAGGGCCGCGCCGCCGGTGGCCGCCGAACGCAGATTGGTGAATCCAAGCCGGTCCTTCAGCGCGCGAAACAGCATCCAGTAGGCCAGTCTGGATTGCTTGCCCTGCCCGCTGATCGAGGCCTTCCAGGCCAGCTTCATCCCGATTTGGTACATCTTCTGTTTGAACAGGGTGGCGTCCATCATGCGGGACTTGACGTCGGCGGCGATCGATTCCCAGACCCGTGGGGCGAGCAGGACAAAGGTCGGTCCGATTTCCCGCAAATCGCTCATCATGGTTTCCGGCTCTTCCACGAAATTCACCGTAATCCGGCTGATGAGCGCCTGGGCGACAGCGTAGACCTGTTCCATGATCCAAGGCAGGGGCAGGACCGAGACGTAATTGTCGGACGGCAGCTTGGGGTCTTCCCTCAGGTAGGCCATGCAGTGACGCAGCATCGGACCGGCCTGGAGCATGGCCAGCTTGGGGTTGGAGGTGGTCCCCGAGGTCGGGCAGAGAATGGCGACCTCATCGCCGGTCCCCTGGTTGACGAGCTCCATATACAGCCCGGGGTTGCCCTCATCGAGCTCCCGGCCGAGCTTCATCAACTCCTCGTGGCCCAGCAGGCGCGGATCCTCGTATTTGCGCATGCCCCGGGGATCGCAGTAAATGATGTGCTTGACGCAGGGACACTCTTCGGTGATTTCGAGCACCTTGTCGACCTGCTCTTCATCCTCGGCGATGATGATTTTGGCCCCGGCGTAGTTGATCAGGTAGGCCACTTCCTCGTTGAGAGAGTCCTGGTAAATGCCGAAGATCATACCGCCTAAGGCGTGGGCCGAAATTTCTCCGTAAACCCACTCGGGTCGGTTGTCGCCGATGATGCCGACCGCATCTCCGCGGGTGATGCCCAGAGCATGCATGCCCAGGGCAAACAACTTGACGGATTGGTTGTAGTCCGCCCAGGTGAATTCATTCCAGATGCCGAATTCCTTTTCCCGCAGGGCAACTTCGTCGGGCCAGTTGGCTGCGTTGTAGGCAAGGATTTTGGGAAAGGTGTCGTGCCGGGTAACGTCTGGGTAGTCTGTCTGCATCTCAGCCATCAGGCGACCTCTTCTTCCGCTTCTTCGCTGACTTCGGGCGCATCCTCGCCCAGGTAGGCCTTCTTGACGTGCTCATTGTCCATGATCTCCTCGGGCAGTCCCTCGGCGATTTTTTTGCCGAAGTCGAGCACCATCACCCGGTGGGAAATATCCATGACCACGCCCATGTCATGTTCGATCATGACCACCGTCATCCCCCACTCCTCGTTGAGGTCGATGATGTAGCGGGCCATGTCTTCCTTTTCTTCCAGGTTCATCCCGGCCATTGGCTCGTCGAGCAGGATCAGGTCGGGCCGCAGGGCGACCGCCCTGGCCAGTTCGACCCGTTTGCGCAGCCCGTAGGAGAGGGTGCCGGCCACGGCTTTTCGGATATGGGCGATTTCGAGAAAATCGATGATGTCTTCGACATCTCGCCGGTGTTTCAGTTCCTCCTTCTGGGCGCCAGACAGCCAATAGAGGGGCCCGGATAAAAAGTTGTTTTTCAGCAGATGATGGCGCCCGACCATGATGTTGTCCAATACCGTCATGTGGCTGAACAACGCCAGGTTCTGAAAGGTGCGGCCGATACCCAGGGCGCACCGGTCGTTGGGCCGCAGGCCGATAATTTCCTTTTCCTTGAATTGGATGTTCCCTTTGTTCGGTTGGTATCGGCCCGAAATGCAGTTGAGCATAGAGGTCTTGCCGGCCCCGTTGGGGCCGATGATCGAGAAAACCTCTCCGGGACGCACACGAAAGCTGACATCGGTGAGCGCATGGACCCCGCCAAAGGAAAGTGAAATGTCGGAGACCTTGAGCAGGGAGGGGGATTCAGTCATGGTCAGAACTCCTTAGATTGCCCTTGGCTGTTGTTGCCGCATAAACTCTTCTTTCCGCCATGAAGGCGACCTCTGGAACATCGGTTGCTTAGGAGTGGATGCAAGGCAAATACCAAACAGTGTTTTAATAAAGAAACATGACTTTTGAAATTTTTCAAGTATTGATTTTCATTTTAAAAGAAAGAAGGGAGAAGGCTTAGCAGGCTGTTGAAAAACT
>NPID01001785.1_pt1 | contig 41146 bp, 35 predicted proteins | sample 8637491 | NCBI WGS metagenome assembly NPID01 (sample SAMN07420843, study PRJNA396082) | bioreactor metagenome | isolation source: sample BA6 brine-fed electro-methanogenic bioreactor BA | place: Japan: Kochi | collected 2016-06-14 | reverse complement strand
CAAAGAGGTCCATGACCAGGTTTATCAGCTCATGGATCGCTTAAAGCAGCTTGGAACCCGCAAGGGGGATAAGGTGGCCATTCTCAGCCTGAACATGCCAAACTGGGGCATTGCATACCTGGCGTTGACCTGCATGGGTGCGGTAGCGGTTCCCCTCCTTCCTGATTTTCATGAGGATGAAATTGAAAATATATTGAAACATTCAGAGGCCAAAGGACTCTTTGTTTCGGAAAAGCTGCAATCAAAAGTTGAGAAACTGGATTGCAAGGACCTGAGTTTTTGTGTTGGCATTGAGAATTTTGAGGTGCTTAGATCGGATGATGCTGAAGCATATACGGGAGTTTCGAAGGTTGAGGAGGATGACCTGGCGGCGATCATTTACACCAGTGGTACTACCGGGAAATCAAAAGGGGTGATGCTCACCCACAAGAATATTCTTTTCAATGCGATGAGTGGCCGCATGATCCAGCCTATTGGGCCGGATGACCGTATGTTGTCCATTCTGCCCCTTTCACATACATACGAGAACACCCTTGGCTTTACCCTTCCCATGCTGGGGGGTGGCAGCGTTCACTATATCAAGCAGGTGCCTTCACCCTCGGTGCTGATGTCGGCTATGAAGGAAGTGAAGCCAACAGCCATGCTTTCGGTTCCGCTGATCCTCGAAAAGATCTATCGCCTGAAGGTGCTTCCCAGCCTGACGAAGACACCGGTAATGAAAGCATTGTATCGCTTTCCTTTAAGCCGGAAACTGTTTCACCGCCTGGCAGGACGAAAATTGTATAAAAGCTTTGGTGGCCAATTGAAATTTTTTGGAATAGGCGGTGCAAAACTGGATCGTACCGTGGAGATCTTCCTGCGTGAAGGTAAATTCCCTTATGCCATCGGATACGGCCTGACCGAAACAGCCCCATTGCTGGCAGGTACGGCAGCTGCCGATACACGGCTTCAGTCTACCGGACCAGCGGTACATGGTGTAGAGCTGATGCTTCATAATGCCGACCCTGAGACCGGGGAAGGTGAGATCTGGGCCAGGGGACCCAACCTGATGAAAGGGTATTATAATGAACCGGAACTCACAGCTGAGGTTATGACGGAAGATGGCTGGTTCCGTACTGGCGACCTGGGATCATTCGACCGGAAAGGCAATGTTTATATCAAAGGCAGGCTCAAAAATATGATCGTGGGAGCCAGCGGTGAAAATATTTACCCGGAAGAGATCGAATCTGTGATCAATAATTTCCGCTATGTGCTTGAATCCGTGGTTGTGGAGCAAAAGGGTAAACTTGTTGCCCTGGTCCATTTTAACAGGGAGGAACTCGAAAAACGTTATCAGCACATTAAGAACGAGTTTTCTGAGCATATCGAGCAAAAGCTGGAGGAATTGCAGGCGGAATTACACGCCTATGTCAATGCCCGTGTAAATAAATTCTCACAACTCAAGGCCGTGGTCGTGCATAACGAACCCTTTGAGAAAACAGCCACCCAGAAGATCAAGCGGTTTATTTATACCTGATCCTCAGCAGTTTCGTATTTCATTCTTTTTCGTAAGGCAAGGGCGAAAAAACCCGGTGGAGCCATGATAATGGTCGGCAGGGTGGATTCGAACGGACGTGGTGTGCCTTTCATGCTGTGAACGCCGTACACCAGGAGTATGGTCAGAATGGAAACAAAGAGTGTTGCCAGGACCACTGCCCGGTATTTGTTCTGAACTTTGATGCTAATGGTTTCAAGTATCTTGATGAGGATTCCGCCAAAGAGGAACGTATAGGCCGCCTGTTTCAGGGCTGCCGTAGTGGCTGGCCACCAGCCAAAGTCCATATTGATGAACCATACCACCAGACCCATCACTAAGGCGCCTGCAAGTCCCATTTTTAAATTAATGAAGCGGCTGATAAAGAGCAGGGCTTTATTTAAAGAGGAGGGCACGGGTACGGTGAAATGATTAAATGGCTAAATGGTTAAATATTGTATTGCTTAAAGTTCGTTTGCTGGCGTAAATGAGCCTTATCGTTTCTTTTTTCGGGAGGGTTTCCCGTATCGCTTATTCCTGCCGGATGATTTCGGATCCCAAACCGGCCCTTCACCCAGTTCGGCCGGCAGCGGAATTTTCATCACTTCCTTGCCGATCAGTTTTTCGATCCTGACCAGGCGGTACATATCATCCCTGTTGATGAGGGTGAGTGCGATGCCGGTAGTTTCAGCGCGGGCAGTCCGCCCTACGCGGTGTACATAGTCTTCGGCATCCTGCGGAGCATCGAAGTTGATCACCAGGTTTATGTCCTTGATATCAATGCCGCGGCTCATTACATCCGTGGCGACCAGCACCCTGGTTTGCCTGGCCCTGAACTTGCTCAGCACCTCTTCACGGTCACTCTGCCTCAGGTCGGAGGAGATCCCTGCAACCGAATAGTCATTTCCCTTCAGGGCCCGAACGATCTGTCCTACCTTGACTTTTGTGCTGCTGAAAATGAGAATGCTCTTGCATTCCGGTTTATCGGCGATCAGGTCCCTGATGAGGGGGATCTTCTGCTCGTCGTGGGCCAGGTAAACTGCCTGCAATACCCCTTCCGGCGGTTTGGCGATCTCCATGTTCAGTTCTTTTGGATCCTTCAGAATACTGGCTGCCAGCTTTCGGATCTCCGGTGCCATGGTGGCACTGAACATCAGGGTTTGTCGCTTTTTGGGAACATAGGTCACGATCTTCATGATATCCTCATAAAAACCGATGTCGAGCATGCGGTCGGCTTCATCCAGCACCAGGAACTCCAGGTCAGAGAAGTTTACATAGCCCATTTGAAGGTGGGCAATGAGTTTTCCGGGCGTGGCAACGATAATGTCGGCGCCGGAGGAGAGTGATTTACGTTCCTGCCCCCATTCCGATCCGTCGCCCCCGCCATAAACAGGAATAGAAGTGATATCCGTGAAATACCCGAATCCGTTCACCTGCTGGTCGATTTGCAAAGCCAGTTCCCGTGTGGGAACGATCACCAGCACGCGGGTCTTGTGGTCGCCATAACGGGCCAGCTTATCAAGCATGGGCAGGATGAATGCAGCGGTCTTCCCGGTACCGGTTTGTGCACAACCGATCAGGTCGTTTCCCTGCATGATCTCCGGGATGGCCTTCTCCTGTATGGGAGTGGCCTTTTCGAAACCCATATACGAGATCGCTTCGACCAGGGATTCACTCAATCCGAATTCAGTAAAATTCATAGAAGTTATAATAAGCTGGGTTTTCCGGCATAAAGGTAACAAAAACGGCCTTCATGCAGAATAAATGGTATTTGCAGGCGAACCTATTTTTCCTGGTTCTTCTCCCTGATCTCTTTCAGCACTGCTTCCTGTACCCCGGATGGAGTTGGCTTATAACTGGAAAATTCCATCGAATAGTTCGCTCTTCCGCTCGATAGGTTTCTCAGTTGCGTGGCATAGCCAAACATCTCTGCCAGGGGGACAAAAACATTGAGTTTCTGGGATCCTTTACGGTAACGGCGCATGGATTCAATTTTGGCCCGTTTACGATTCAGGTTCCCGACCACATCACCAATATAGTCGTCGGGAGTGTTCACTTCCAGTTTCATGATGGGTTCCAGCAGTTGCGGCATGGCTTTCATAAAGCCTTGCTTGAAACAAATGGATGCACAGGTCTGGAATGCCTGGTCGGAGGAATCGACCGGGTGATGGCCGCCATCAACGAGAACCACCCTCACATCGATAACCGGGAAACCAGCCAGTATCCCTTCGTCAAGGGTTCTGCGAATTCCCTTATCGACCGATGAAATGAATTCGGCCGGGATCACGCCGCCCTTGATCTGGTCAACAAATTCGTAACCCTTTCCGGGATTGGGCTCCAATCGCATCACGGTGTGGGCAAATTGGCCCTTGCCACCGGTTTGCTTGGAGTGTTTATAATTCGATTCTATCTCGTTCGAGAGCGTTTCCCTGTAAGCTACTGCCGGGGCTCCCACATCTACTTTCACACCAAATTCATCCTGCAGCCGGTCCATGATGATCTCCAGGTGGAGTTCGCCCATACCGGATATCACCGTGTCGCCGGTCTCCTCGTTGGTCTCCACCGTGAAGGTGGGGTCCTCCTCCGCCAGCTTTGCCAGCGCTTCGGTGAGCCTGTCCCTGTCCTGGCGCTTCAGGGGCTTCACGGCTATGCTCAGTACAGGGGTGGGGAACTCGATGGCCTCAAGCACTATGGGTTCGTCCGGGGAGCACAGGGTGTCGCCGGTGATGGTGTCGGAGAGACCTATCAGGGCTCCGATCTCGCCTGTGTTCAGCCTGTCCACGGCTTCCCTGCGATTGGCGTGCATTCGAAGTATGCGGCCCACCCTCTCCTTCTTCCCGGTAACCGAGTTCAGTACATGGGTGCCGGCTTCCAGGACCCCTGAATACACCCTTGTGTAGATGAGCTTGCCTGTGTGCCTGTCGGTAACGACCTTGAAGGCCAGGGCGGCCAGGGGGCCGTCGTTCCCCGGTTCCCTCTCCTCGAGCTTTCCGGTCTTGCTCTTTCCGCTGATCGGGGGAAGGTCCACAGGGGAGGGGAGGTAAGCCACCACTGCGTCAAGAAGCCTCTGGACCCCCTTGTTCCTATAGGCGCTGCCGCAGAGCACCGGGCAGACCAGACCCTGGTGGGTGGCCTTCCTTATGGCCAGCGACAGCTCCTCCCGCTCCACAGGTTCGTCGGCGCAGAACTTCTCCAGGAGGCTCTCGTTCACTTCGCTGACCTTCTCGATGAGGATGAGCCTCTGCTTGGCGGCTATTGACTCCATGTCGGCGGGGATGGGCCTCTCCTCGAACTTCATACCCCCGGAGGACTCGTCGTAGAAAACTGCGCAGTTGTCCACCAGGTCTATGATTCCGATGAACTCATGGTCCGGTCCCAGGATGGGAATGGTTATGGGTATGGCATTGGCGTTCAGCCTGCTGTGAAGCTCCCTGAGTACCCCGTAGAAGTCGGCGCCGGAACGGTCCATCTTGTTTATGAAGGCGATCCTGGGAACGTTGTACTTGTCCGCCTGGCGCCATACCGTTTCGCTCTGGGGTTCCACTCCTCCCACGGCGCAGAAAAGGGCTATGGTGCCGTCCAGAACCCTGAGGCTCCGTTCCACCTCCACGGTGAAGTCCACGTGCCCCGGGGTGTCGATGAGGTTGATCTGATGATCCTTCCAGAAGGTGGTGGTGGCGGCGCTGGTGATGGTTATACCCCTCTCCTGCTCCTGCTCCATCCAGTCCATTGTGGCTTCGCCGTCGTCGACCTCACCAATCCTGTGGCTCTTTCCTGTATAAAAAAGAATTCTCTCTGTTGTTGTCGTTTTTCCCGCATCAATGTGTGCCATGATGCCGATATTCCGCATTCGCTTAGTTTCCATACCGCTCCATCCTGTCTGATAAAAGGATCATAACATAAAAAGCTGAAAGGATTCAATCTTATGGTTCTTAAGGAGCTGGTTCTTCAGGAGAGGAGAAGGGAGAGGTAGCGCTCTATCCGGGAGGAAAGAATATCGATGCTGAAATACCGGGCTTCGCGGACGGTCTCTTTTCCCTGAAAATAGACAAGTACCGCAGGAATGGTAAAAATAGAGTGCTGCGCGGATATTTCGCCGTTTTGTGTAATATCAACATAGCCGGATTCCACCAGAGGAAAGCCGGCAAGCATTGACTCCAGTTTCGGTCTGATGGACTTGCAGACTCCGCATTCGGGAGAACTGTAATAAACAAGAAAAGCGGAAGATTCTGATATCTTCCGCTTGTACTCTTCTTCAGATGTAATGTGTTCCAGCATGTTATTTCCTGTAATGGGCGATGAGGGACTTGAACCCCCGACATCCTGCTTGTAAGGCAGGCGCTCTCCCAACTGAGCTAATCGCCCGTGCTTCGTGAAAATATCACGAAGTCGCTTTTTTTGTCAATAGAATCGCGTTTAATCGTGTTTAATTAACCGCACTCTCTTCATCCTTAAGCCACAACTCTTTCGGGCGTTTTATTCCCCGCCGTCTTGTCAGAATCAAAAAACTTGCAATGACAAAAAGAAGGTAACCGAGCGCAACGGCCGCGGCAATCCAGAACAGTGCAGGGTTGTTTTTGGTTACACTGTAAGCGGGAAGGTTTATGACCATGATAAACGGGATGGCGAAGAGAAAGGTAAGTCCCGACGAGAACATGTAATCCTGGGCCACAGGGGTTTCAAAATCGGGATCGATAACCCTGAGAAGGGCAAGGCCCGTCGGCATGGTTCCGGTAGAGACACCGAAAATTACAAGCATTCTCTGAAAGCGGTGATCAGTGAATATTCTCGAACAGAACCAGGGAACGGCGACAAGTGCCATAATTCCGGCGAAGCTTGTCATTATGGCGATGGGAATAATGTACTGACCGACTATGACAAGGTTGATCGCCCCAATGGCGGCGGTTACCATCAGGTCCACCGAGAGGCCGGAGATCCGGGTCAGGGTTCCGTTGTCGAAGGTATACTCGAATTTCGCGGCTTTGGCAAAAGATCTGAAGCCCATGGCGACTATGGCGGAGAAGACAAAGTTGATGCCCCACAGATTGGTTGCAAGGTCGACTCCGAGGGGGCCGATCATTGAGAGCAGAAAGCCTATTCCCCTGAGAAGGAAATAGCTAAGGAGGTAGACGACCATTACAAGGGCGACATTGTAGGTAAAGGGATCTATAGCCTCGGTCTCGGTCGTCATATAACTGCCTACAGGTTTTTCATCCTTCGGCTTGATGACACCGGAGCGTATTCTTCTGCTGTTGAGATAGGCAATCTGGTCGGAAGAGAGCCAGCCTTTTCCAATGGCGTAGTTTATCAGAAAGACTCCTCCGAAACAGGCCCACAGAAATCCGACCGCAGCGAAGGTCAGTCCCACTGTTCCGGCCCCGGCAAACCCCATGGGCTCCCATCCCGAACCGATGGCAAAAGCCTGCCCAGGTCCCAGGACAAAACCGAGGGGAAGAAGGAATCCGAAAGCGGGAAAGAGATCCGGGAAAAATGTTTTTATCAGTAAAAAGGTAATAAGAAGACCGAAAAATGCCTGCAGCGCATATTGCGAAAGAACCGAAACCGAGGTTGCAAAGACCGTCCCTCTCGACTTTACTTCGCGTTTGCCGTCCTTGCGAAGGGTCATGGCTATAAAACTGATATTCAGGAGATGGTACACCAGCATGCCGAAGCCTTCATTGGTAAGGCCGAAACGGGGGAGTACAAAGTTATACAAGCCAAGAAGAATAAAACCGGCGGTCAGGGCGTTGGGAATAAGAAAACGCTGAAAAAATTTCACCCGGGTTCTTATCAGCGTTCCCGTCAGAAGGGCAGCGGAGATAACACCCAGATTTATTATGAGGGACCATGGAAAGTTCATATTCGCCTCCTGACGGCATTATTGCATGGTTTAGTCTATATTGGAATAATGATATTGATTCTCAAACCAGTTCTGCAATGCCTCTATCCGGTTAAAAAAAGAATCCTTTTTTGACCGCTCCAGTCCGAAGAAAGAGAGGCTTTTAACCGAACAGACTCCATAAAAGAGCATTCCCTTCTCCAGTGGATGGATAAGGAGGTGGATTTCGAGGGATTCAGGTCCCACCATGGTAATAAACTTGTAACGCATTTTGGTCAGATTATTCATGGAAAACCAGAGTGTCTCTTCATCACCTTCAAAAGAGGTGCTGTAGATGTTGGTGCCGAAGGTCAGGTCTGTCTGTCTGACAAGAAAATCAACCGAATCAGGAAGTTCGTCGAAACGGAGATCTTCCCGGGCCTTGTCTGATTTCACGGAGTCTATAACCACCGATTCGGTAAAGAGGGTGCGCATCCGTTCGCGGGAGGCGGAGTAGTATTCAATGCCTTCCATGGTGCTTACCGAAAAGAGGATGTGCCCGGCCCGTTCGTAGGCTTCCCGGGGTGATTCATTATTGCGGTAGGGAATAAAGTAGAGACTCTCGACACCAAGGGTCGGATCCATGGACGCCACTCTTTCGGCGATTGTTCCGGTCGAGAAGGTCTCCGGAGCGTAGCGGAGTTTTGCCTCTTCCCTGGAAAAAAAGAATCTGGTAAGTCCTTCACCATTTTCGATGCTGCTTACTTCTTCGCTTGTTATATAGGGAACAGCGTTGAGAATGGTCTGTGCTCCCGCTGTTGCCGTACCATATGCCAGAATAAGTATCAATACTGCCGTTTTCCTGTTCATGCCTAGAAGATATACGTCTGTCCGAAGAGTTTCAATCATTTCGAACCTCTTTCATTTCGATTTCTGCCGTGGTATTATTTCCTCATGAACAGTGACTATGAGAGAATCGCATTCAATATATCCGCGGTTAAAGAGAAGATAGACGAAGCGGCGCGGCAGTCCGGACGGCAGGGCGGGGATATCCGTCTTATGGCGGTAAGCAAAACCCGTCCCTTTGAGGATGTACTGGCAGCCTATGCCGCCGGAATCCGGCTGTTTGGAGAGAACAGGGTTCAGGAAGCAGTTGAGAAATTCAGCGGTGAACGTCCCCCGGAAATGGAACTCCATATGATCGGCCATCTTCAGAGCAACAAGGTGAAGCAGATAACGCCTCTTGTAAGCTGTGTTCAGTCCGTAGACAAGCTGAAGACCGCCGAAGAGCTGAATAAACGGGCACGGCAGGAAGGTAAAAAGCTTGATATTATGCTCGAGTTCAATACCTCCGGAGAAAACTCCAAAAGCGGTTTTTCCGGGTACCGGGAGATGTCCGATACCCTGGGGGCCATTCTTTCCCTCGGGCAGCTGAGGGTGACCGGACTCATGACGATCGGTCCCTTTGGCGGCACCAGGGAAGAGAACAGGGAGGCCTTTTCCACCTTGAGACGATATCTGGAGGATCTGAAAAGTGAGTACCCCGAAGCCCCCCTTAGTGAACTCTCCATGGGAATGTCGGGAGATTATATTGATGCCATTCTGGAGGGTGCAAGCCTGGTAAGAATAGGTACAACTCTTTTCGGAGAGAGAAGCAAGCCTTGAGAAAAGTGTTCTCATACAGACTTTTACTGCTCATCGTTCTGACTGGCTGCTTTGCTTTTTCCCTGGGCGCACAGGAGAGTACGCAGGAGAGTGTACCGGAGTATGAACCGTACCGGGATTCCGAGTTTCCCGGCTGGGCTCTGGAGCTCAGAAGGGCGGAAGTCCTCTTCTTCGGTTCCCTTCCATTTACCCTCTTCATGTCCAACGTGGGTTTCGACCTTTTTACCTATGTTGACAACGATTTTAATGCCGAATATCTTCCTCTTTTTTCACCGGGAAGCGGCGGGGCTCCCATCGACAGCGAGGAGCGGGTATACCGTATAGCGGCGGCCCTGACCGGTTCGCTGCTCATTGTTCTGATAGACAAAATTATCGGAGATATACAGGATGACAGGCGAAACCGCTAGAGTGCGCAGCTGGAACGGAACAGTGGAACTGGATGGAGAGTCGGCGGAAAAGGGGATGCGCCTTGACCGGTATCTCTGCGATGTGGAGGACCTCTTTCCGCGAAGCCAGCTGAAACAGAGAAATCCGCAGTTTATTCTCAACGGCAGAGAGGCAAAAGCCTCATCAAAGGTTTTTACGGGAGATGAAGTATCGCTTATCTGCGAAGACAGGGAAGATCCTTCATTCGAAGCGGAAGAGGTGGGCCTCGATATTCTGTACGAAGATGAACGGGTAATCGTTCTGAATAAGCCCCAGGGTATGGTTGTGCACCCGGCGGCCGGAAACTGGCACGGAACTCTGATGCAGGGGCTTCTGTACCACTGTCGGGAAATGGGAGATCGTTTCGGAGAGGAGAAGGAACGTCCGGGAATTGTTCACCGTCTGGATAAAGAGACCTCGGGGGTTATTATTGCAGCGAAGGACCCTGAAGCTCAGCAGTTTCTTGCCGCCCAGTTTGCGGAACGCAGCTGTGAAAAGAGCTATATAGCTCTGGTCAAAGGAGCCCTGGAAAAAAGCAGCGGAAGGCTGGAAAGCATGATCGTGAGGGACCCGCACAACCGAAAGCGTTTTACCTGGCACGATACGAAGGGCAAGCATTCGATTACCGAATTCAGACGTTTACGGAGAGGAGAAGCGGCTTCCCTGGTGGAGTTTCACCTGCTGACCGGACGGACCCACCAGATACGTGTTCACGCACTTATGATGGGACACCCGATTGTGGGAGATCCCGTCTATTCCAGACGTTCACCGATGTCTGACGATGCCGGGATGATGCTGCACGCAAAAAAACTGACGATTCTTCTGCCGGGAGATAATCTGCCCCGGACTTTCACGGCTCCGCTTCCGGAACGTTTTACCGCTCCCATTATGCGCTATTGGAATATTACTCCGTCGACTGCAGATCCGGATTGAAGAGCCGTTCGGTTTTAAGATTCGACGGCGGGCCGTGTCCCGGAAAGATAAGCAGGTAATCCGGAAGGGTCATAATCCGTTCTTTGATCGACTCTATCATGAAGGCTCTTTCCACGGCCCCGTCGGAAGAGCCTATTCTTCCGGCCGCAAGTATATCTCCCGTAAAGAGCATATTGTCAATCCGGTACACCAGGTGGTCCCCGGCATGACCCTTTACATCAATAACTTCAACCTCGATACCATTAAGAGAGTATGTTTTACCGTCTTCCATTACAGAGGTCTTTTCCCCCGAAATGACGGGCTGCTTCCCGTAAATTCCTGCATCGTAAATCTTGAGGATGGTCTTCAGCCCCTTGACGTGGCTTTCATGGGAATGAGTAACAAGGATATTCCTGATATAGAAGCCGTTTCCTTCGATAAGCTTAAGAAGTTCAACGTCCATGACGCCCGGGTCCACAAGGATGGCATCTCCTCCGTCTTCGGGACCGATAAGGTAGGTGTTTGAAAAACCGATAACCGCAAAGTGAAAGAACAGTTTCATAGGATGTGTTCCCGATTGAAAATTGCCTCTTCATAATTGGAATACTTGAAATTAACCTGGTCGCGTCGGCTCGCATAAAAATCGGCCTTTTTGAGGTTGCAGTCAATGAAGGTTACCTGGTTGAGGGCGGCGTTTGTGAAGGTTGAATAGTAAAGGTCCGAATCGTTGAAGCAGGTTCCTTCCGCGAGTATGCCGATAAAATTGGTATGAACAATATCCGATTCGGAAAAATCACAATTTATGAAAGTCGAACCGGAAAAAACAGTATAGATAATATTGGTGCCGACCAGGGTGCAGTTTTCAAATCTTGAGAACGGAAGGAAACAAAGACGGAATCTGCAGCCCGAGAAATCCACATCTTTGAAGCTGGATTCGGAAAAATTACAGGTAGTGAAGGTCTTGTTTTTGTAGCTTCCCGATTCCATTAGGAGTGAAGAATAACTGATATCCTTGATCTCCTCCTCCTGCTGAAGTTGTTTCATGAAGGCGTCGTTTGCTGTCTGTCTGTTTTTACTGTGTATGAGACAGGTGTCCAGACCTGTGGCTGAAAAAGACGTACATCCCGGTTCGCTGCAGATCGGATTGGAGAACATAGTCTCAGAGTAACCGAAATCTCCGGCTTGTCAATATCATTAGAAGGATTTACTATACGGCCATGAATAATACTTGCCAGGTTGCATTCTTCGATTCGGGAATTGGAGGGCTTCCTTATCTTCATTGGGTACGAAATGTCTATCCCGGAATTTCCTGCAGCTACCTGGCGGACCGTGCGAACTTTCCCTACGGACAGAAACCGATCAATGATCTTGTCTCTCTTATTATCGATGCCATGGCTCGCTACCTGGAGGCTGTGCATCCCTCTCTTGTCGTTGTGGCCTGCAATACCGCATCGGTCACCTCTCTCCAGGCACTCCGTGACCATTTTGATGTTCCCTTCGTGGGCGTCGTACCCGCAATAAAGCCGGCCGCGGCCCTTTCCAGAAAGCGTTCCATAGGACTCCTCGCCACCCGCAGAACCGTTGAGGATCCCTATACCGATAACCTTGTGCGGCTTTTCGCCGACGGATACCTGGTGGAACGCTTCGCCGGAGTGGATATTGTGGATTTTGTGGAAAACAGGCTGCTGGACGCGGAACCGGATGAGGTTGAGCGGGTTATCGGGCCGGCACTCCGTCATTTCGGGGAAAAGAACATAGATACCCTTGTTCTCGGCTGCACCCATTTTCTTCATATAAAGGAGACCCTGGTGAAGGCATTCGGCCCGGAGATAGAGATTGTTGATTCCCTCGAAGGTGTGGGAAAGCAGGTCGTCCGCCTTATAGACCGGGAGGTAAGCTTACCGGAATCGGGTATTCCGGAGAGAAGTCTTTTCTTTAAAACGGGAACAGAGGAGAATGAACTCATGTACCGTCGTTTTGCCGGTCAGTTCGGCCTGGAGTGGGGCGGCGTATTGTGATCCGTTCAACGGGAGTTCTCCTCTGGGGGGCAAATAATATTTTTACGGTCCTCGATCATGAGCATTCAAACAGCGTCCGGTGCCGGATAAAGGGAAAGGTCCTCGATCATGGCAACAGCCAGGAGTACAATCCCCTGGCACCGGGAGACAATGTGGTCTACGAGGCAGCCGGCGAAGCCGGAAAGGTGAAGGATGGTGTCATCCTGTCGAGAGCCGACAGGATGAATGCCTTCACAAGACTTAACCAGAAACGACTTACTCCCCAGACCGTGAGTGCCAACATCGATCTGCTTGTTACGGTTCTTTCTCCGGTCACTCCTCCCTTCAGGCCCCGTTTTCTGGACCGGGTGCTGGTTACCGCAGGGGAAAATATTCCGGTACTTATCGTGCTGAACAAGATTGACCAGATCGAGGGTTTTGAGGATATTGCGGGGGAGGCCATTGCCGCCATAGAGGAGCGGCTGGAGGCGTACCACCGGATGGGCTACAAGCTTCTGCGCACCTCGGCTTCCGGAGGAAAAGGGACAGAAGAGCTTGCATCGGAGTTGCGGGGAAAACGGACAGCGTTTTTCGGGCAGTCGGGGGTCGGGAAATCAACCCTGCTCAATGCTCTTTTCCCCCAGCTCGATCTTAAGGTCGGCACTATCTCCAGCAAATACAACCGCGGGCGTCATACTACCATTTTGTCGCGCGCCTATCCCGTAGACAATTCCCTGGTCATAGATACTCCGGGAGTACGCGAGCTGGTGCCGTACGGAGTGGAACCGGGCGATCTTGATTTCCTTTACCGTGATTTTATTCCCCATATCGGGGCGTGTCAGTTTCAGCCCTGCACTCACCGGGGAGAACCTCAGTGCGGGGTACGAAAGGCGGTAGAAGCGGGGGAAATTCATTACGACAGATATGAGAGCTATCTGCGCCTCTACGAAGAGCTCGAGCGGATAGCGGGCGATTTGAGGTGTCAATGAGAGATAAAAACGAGGAGCTCCTCGAGTTTGATAAAATTAAAAAGGAACTGCTTGCTTACTGTCTGAGCGGGGAGGGCGTCCGGCTCGTTGAATCCCAGGGAATGATAACGGAGCTGGACTCCTATACGGAACTTCACAACTCCGTGGATACCATGCGCAGAATAAGCGAACAGTACCGGGACTTTCCGTACCTCTCCTTTCCTCCGACCGAAACGATTCTCCATGAAGTATCCCGTCCGGGAAACTTTCTTGAGGGCGAGCAGCTGTATACGATTGCTGTATATATTCGTTCGGCTTCTGAACTCAAGCTGTACCTTTCAGGAGGTCTTGAGGAGTTTTACCGTGATGAGGCTTTTAAGGAGGTGGAGGACCCTTCTCTGGCGGTTAAAAGGCTTGCAGCGCGTCTCGATCCTCCCGTCGAAATGATGCACAAGATATTCTCGGTTATAGATGCCGACGGCAATATAAAAGAGAACCATCCCGAACTCAAGGCGATCCGCAGAAAACTCGGAGCTTTGCGCAGGGACCTGCTGGAAACAAGTTCGCGCTATATGAATGAGGCGCGGGATCTCTGGCAGACCGATGTTCCTACCCAGAAAGACGGACGTATTGTTCTTCCCCTGAAGGCAAGTCAGCGCGGAAAAATCCGCGGAATCGTGCACGATGTTTCGGCAAGAGGCTCGACGCTCTACCTGGAGCCCTTCGATATTCTGGAAAAAAATAACGAGGTGGCCATTCAGGAGCACGAGCTGCGGCAGGTGGTGATCCGTATTTTAAGGGATCTGTCCGCGGACCTGCGACAGGAGCTTGATTCATTCGGTGCTCTCGGTCCCGTTATTGCCGAACTGGATGCAATTCAGGCCCGCAGCCGTCTTTCCCGACGGTACAGGGGGGTAAGACCCGGGCTTATTGAAGGCGGAATCGTGCTTAGAAAAGCACGGCATCCTCTTCTGGGTGATTCCGCGGTACCGGTGGATATAGTTCTGGATGCTTCGGTCAGGTCCCTGATCATTTCCGGACCGAATGCCGGAGGAAAGACGGTAACCCTCAAGACCATCGGTCTTCTATCCCTCATGAACCAGTTCGGAATCCAGATTCCGGCGGCGGAGGGAAGCGCCCTTCCTGTTTTCAAGGGGGTCTATGCCGATATCGGCGATGACCAGTCCATAGAGGCCTCTTTATCCACCTTTTCCGGGCACATGAAAAGCATAGCGGAAATAGTGTCGGCTGCCGAAGAAGGCGTTCTTGTACTTCTGGACGAACTTGGTTCGGGGACCGATCCGGCGGAAGGTGCGGTTATCGCCATGGCGATTCTGGAAGAGCTTGTTGAGCTTAAGGCTCTTACGGTTTCGACCAGTCATCACGGACTTCTGAAGAATTTCGGCTATACCAGGGAAGGCGCCATGAACGCCTCCATGGATTTTGATGAAAAGGCCCATATGCCGACCTACAGGGTAATCTCCGGAGTTCCCGGTGAAAGCCACGCCTTCGATATTGCGGCACGGAGCGGGATGCCGGAGAAACTGCTTGCTCTGGCCGGACGCTACCGTGAAGAATCAGCCGGAGAAGTGGGCACGATGATCCGCGAGCTGGAAAATCAGACAAACAGGATGCGCAGGCAGCAGAAGCTGCTTGAAGAGCGGGAAGCAAAGCTCAGAGAGGAGATCCGGCAAACCGATCTGAAACAGTTGAAGGTCAGGCAGCGGGAAAATGAACTGCGCATGGATGGTTACCGTTCCCTGGACAAGTTTATCGGGCAGACCAGAAAAGAGCTGGAGAATCTTGTCCGGGAGCTGAGAGAAGGCGAGATAAGCCGGGAAAAAACGAAAAAGGTAAAGGACTTTATTGCGGACCTGGAAAAAAAATCGGCCGATGAAAAGGCGGTTTTCGACAAGGAAAGAGCACGTCTCGAGGAGATCTCTGTTCCGCGCTTTACCGCTGATTCGAAAGCCCGTGAGAAGGATACCCTCCTGAGGGAGGGCATGCAGGTTTTTGTCTCCAGCTACCGGAAAGAGGGAACCCTTGTGCGGAAAGAAAAAAGTGACCAGTGGCTGGTAGCGCTGGGAGCGATGAAGCTTTCCTTGAGCGGAAAGGATCTTACTCCGGTAGAGGAGAAAAAAAAGGCGGTATCGGTATCCTATGATGGAGCTTCTTCCGCTCCCCGTGCCGCCCTGACTCTTGATGTGCGCGGGATGAGGCTGCAGGAATCTCTGGATGCGCTTTCAAGGCAGGTCGATGCCGCTCTTGTTCAGGGGCTTAATGGGTTTTCTGTTATCCATGGTACCGGAGAAGGTATCCTGCAGAGAGGAATACATGACTATCTTGACAGCCATGCATCGGTCGTCGAATATAAATTCGCTCATCCCGATGACGGGGGCGCAGGGAAAACGGAGGTCCGCTTACAATGAGCGATATGATAAGCATCATTATACACCTGATAACTTCGATTGAATTCCTGATTGTTACAGCCATTCTGATACTGGCGGTAAGCATAATTATCGCCGTAACCGCCCCCGCTTCCGGACCCGGGAAAAAAAGCAGGGGAAGAAGCCCGAGGGTGAGAAAAAGCAAGGCTTCCTCCATGCCTCCTGTGGTAAACGACGAAGAAGATGAAGATGATGAGGAGGAGCGGTAAAATTGGTTAATCCGGAAATGGAAAAATGGGAAGCTTTTCTCAGGAAGAGTTTTGATGAAATTGACGATTATCTGGAAGAGAAGTACGGGAAAATCTACCCCCTTCATCCCAACAGACCCCGAAAAGGTGAAACTTCAAACAAAAGCAGTGACGGGCTCTTCAATATCGGAGCTGCTTTTTCCCCTGGCTACGGGTCTGAACATGGAAGGGGATGGGTAATAGAAGTGGATATGGTAACCCTCGCAAAGGTGCCCGGCAAGGTACAGAGGGAAATCGAAGAAGAAGTTGCCCGGCTTCTGCGGGAGAAGATAGAGAAATCCTACAGGGGATCCGAAATCGGAGTGGAGAGGGATGGAAACGTCTTTAAAATATTCGGGAACATCGGACTGCGATTTCGGCTTTAAGCTTGCGAAGCCGGATTAAAATATATATCATGAAGAGCAAGAGGATCCGGTAGCTTATGAAAAACAGAACAGGTGCGTTTCTTCGTATTCTTTCAATAGAAATCAGTGATATGGAAGAGAATATTGATGTCCTTATCGATTCAACCGCAGAGCGCCACAGACGACATGAGATTACCGAATATGTATGGACCGAGAACAGTGCACTGTTGAAACACGAACTGAATATTCTTAAGATTATTCATTCCAGAATTGACGGGCTGGATCCGAATCAGTTTGAATCGATCGATACGCTCATCGGTGCCGTTCGTTCGGAACTTGATGCGCGTGAAGATCTGCCGAAAGCTCTCTACTCGTTCTTTGAGAGAAAAATTGAGAAGGTCAGGAGCTACCTGGAGCAGGAATAATCCTTTTCCGGATATCGCTGTGTTGTCAGCACTATTGCAGAAAGAGATTGCTGCATATAAGATTGTGATCAGAATTGAAATATAGATACTATTTACCGAAATTGGCGAAGGGGTTGCTATGGATGTTCAACTGAAAGAGCTTATAGAGACGATCAAAAGCGAAGGCGTTGAAAACGCCGAAGCAAAAGCAGCGGAGATTGTCGGAGAAGCCGAAAAGAAAAGAAATGAAATAATCGCTTCTGCAGAGAAAGAAGCGTCCGAAATCAGGAAAAAGGCTGAAAGTGATGCGGAAATGATGAAAGTGACCGCGGAGGAGTCAATCCGTCAGGCTGGAAGGGATCTTATCCTGAGTCTTGAAGCCACCATTACCAGGCTCCTTGACAGCGTCGTCAGGCAGGAAAGTGCAGACGCCCTCAAGGGGGAAGGCCTTGAGAAATCAATACTTGCTCTTCTTTCCTCCTGGAATCAGGAAAGCGACGCCATTGATCTTCTTCTGCCCGGGGACGAACTAGAACGGATTGAAAAAAAGCTTCTCGGGAAGCTGAGTGAAACCCTGAAAAGCGGAATTACCCTTAAACCCGCTCCCGGAATTGACGCGGGCTTTAAAATTGCGGAAAAAGACGGTTCGGCATATTACAATTTTACCGCAGACGGTATAGCGGAGATGCTTTCACAATATGTAAATCCAAAACTCTCCGCACTCCTGCGTGAGAGTGTGAAAAGCGAAAAGAATTAAGGGAGGCGCTTGTTGGCACACTATTACTACACTATCGCCACCCTTCCATTCTTTTCATATGACGCAGCACCTGCGGTATCGGTGGATGACTTTCTTTCACTTGCAAAGGAATCCATGACTTCTTCCGCCTATACCGAACTCAGTTGTGCACGGCTTGATATTTCCGATCAGGAGGTGAAAAGCCTCCCGTCATTCATAAAACCCTGGTACAGGTTTGAACTGAGTCTGCGGAACGCACTGGTCAGAATGAGGGCCTCCCGTCTTGGAAAGGACAGCGGCCAGTTCCTCCGGGAAGGTGAAGAAGAGACCGGAATTGAAGAGATTATACGCGAAGTTTCATCCCAGTCCACTCCACTTCTTGCGGAAGATGTTCTGAACAGGGCCCGGTGGAGTAAACTCGACGAGCTGGAGGTGGGACATTATTTTGATCTTCAGAGAATGATGATTCTCTACCTGAAGGTACAGCTTCTGGAGAGAAAACACTGTTTCAGGGAAGAGAGCGGTACGACGGAATTTGAAGAAATCTATGCAAATATTCGCGAGGCGGTGAGTGCTGCCTCGGCGACAGGGAATGGAGTTAGCTGATGGATAAGAGCAGCGGAAAAATAATTGGTGTAAACGGAAACATGGTATCGGTCCTTGTCGACGGTACGGTCTCCCTTAACGAGGTAGGTTACGTTGTAGTCGGCGATAAACAGCTGAAGGCCGAAATTATCCGCATCCGGGGTGACAGAGCCGAGATGCAGGTATTCGAAATGACCGGTGGAATAGGAGTCGGAGACGAAGTTGAGTTCAGCGGCGATCTTCTTGCCGTAGAACTGGGCCCGGGACTACTCACCCAGATATATGACGGCCTCCAGAATCCGCTTCCGGAACTTGCCGAACAGTGCGGATTTTTTCTGCAGCGGGGGGTATATCTGAAAGCGCTTCCCCGTGACCGGAAATGGGATTATACCCCAAAAGCGAAGGTGGGAGACACCATAACGGGAGGGGATACTCTTGGAACGGTTCCTGAAGGTATCTTCCAGCATCGTGTAATGGTTCCTTTTTACATGCAGGACAGCTACACGGTTAAAAGTATTGCGGAAGCCGGAAGCTACGATGTGGACCGGGAAATTGCGGTTGTGACCGACGAGCAGGGGAAGGATATTCCCCTGACCATGTCCTTCAGCTGGCCCGTCAAACGCGCAATCGATCTTTATGATGAGCGTCTTAAGCCGGTTAAACCGATGATAACCAAGGTACGTCTTATCGATACCTTTTTTCCGGTTGCGCTGGGCGGCACCTACTGTATTCCAGGTCCATTCGGCGCGGGAAAGACGGTTCTGCAGCAGATAACCAGCCGTCATGCGGAAGTGGATATTGTTATTCTGGCAGCCTGCGGTGAGCGGGCCGGTGAGGTTGTTGAAACCCTTAAGGAGTTTCCTGAACTGATTGACCCCCGGACCGGACGCAGCCTTATGGAAAGAACGGTTATCATCTGTAATACCAGCTCCATGCCCGTGGCTTCCCGGGAAGCTTCGGTTTATACGGCGGTTACGCTCGCCGAGTATTACCGCCAGATGGGACTTAATGTTCTTGTTCTTGCGGATTCAACAAGCCGCTGGGCTCAGGCAATGCGTGAAATGTCGGGGCGTCTGGAAGAAATTCCCGGTGAAGAGGCTTTCCCTGCATATCTTGAATCGGTTATTGCCGGATTTTATGAACGGGCCGGCGTGGTACGCCTCAGGGACGGTTCCCAGGGCTCGGTAACGATCGGCGGAACGGTCAGTCCCGCGGGCGGTAACTTCGAAGAACCGGTAACTCAGGCGACCCTCAAGGTCGTCGGCGCCTTTCATGGTCTTTCGAGAGAACGGTCGGATGCACGAAAGTATCCTGCTATTCATCCTCTGGAGAGCTGGAGCAAGTACAACGGCCTTATCGAGCCCCGTAAAACGGAGTATGCGCGACAGGTGCTGCATCGCGGCGACGAGGTCGGACAGATGATGAAGGTTGTCGGCGAAGAAGGCACAAGCATAGACGATTACATAATGTACCTTAAATCGGATTTTATCGACTATGTATACCTTCAGCAGAACTCCTTCGATCCCGTCGATGCTGCGGTGGGCGTAGAGCGGCAGACCTACGTCTTCAAGCTTCTGTTCGAGATTATCGGTTCAACATACGATCTTCATCAGAAAGAGGAAGCACGGACATATTTCAACCAGCTGCGGCAGAGGTTTCTCGACTTCAACGGAAGCGAGTGGAAGTCGGATGAATTTGCGGAACAGGAAAAAGCCATACGTGAAATGCTTGAGCAGAAGCGGACTGGTTATCTTGAAGAAGCCAAACGGCTGCTTGCTCAGGCATAGGGAAGGTGGTAAAAAACGATGCGGAAAATATACAGCAAAATTGAATCAATTGCCGGAAACGTCATAAGCGTACGGGCTGAAGGTGTCCGGTATAATGACCTTGCCACGGTAAGCAGCCGGCATGGAGAGTCTCTGGCGAATGTTATCCGGCTCGATGGTGACCGTGTTTCTCTCCAGGTTTTTTCCGGGGGACGGGGCGTTTCGACCGGTGACGAGGTAAGGTTTCTCGGACATCCCATGGAAGTTTCCTATTCGGATAATCTGCTTGGACGGATTTTTACCGGAAGCGGTGAGCCAAGGGACAAAGGCCCCGGGCTGAAGGAAAACATGATCGAAATCGGCGGACCCTCGGTTAATCCCGCAAAGAGGATTATACCGAGAAACATGATCCGGACCGGTATCCCCATGATTGACCTTTTCAACACCCTTGTTGAAAGTCAGAAACTTCCTATCTTTTCGGTCTCAGGCGAACCTTACAACGAACTGCTTGCAAGAATTGCCATGCAGGCGGAGGTTGATCTTATCATCCTGGGTGGAATGGGCCTGAAATACGACGACTACCTCTTTTTCAAGGAGACCCTTGAAGAGGGCGGAGCAATGAGTCGCACCATCTTCTTCGTACATACCGCAGCGGATCCGATAGTAGAGTGTCTTCTTGTACCGGATATCTCCCTTGCGGTGGCCGAAAATTTCGCCCTTGAAGGAAAGAAGGTTCTCGTTCTTCTTACCGATATGACCAACTTTGCCGACGCAATGAAGGAAATCGCCATCACCATGGAACAGGTACCTTCAAACCGCGGTTATCCGGGAGACCTTTACAGTCAGCTTGCAAGCCGGTATGAAAAAGCGGTCGACTTTGAAGGTGCCGGCTCCATAACCATTCTTGCGGTTACGACCATGCCCGGAGATGACGTTACCCATCCTGTTCCGGACAATACCGGTTACATTACCGAGGGTCAGTACTATCTGAAGGGCGGAAGAATCGAACCCTTCGGGAGTCTGTCGCGTCTCAAACAGGCGGTCAACAGTGATACCCGGGAGGATCATCGGGCCCTGATGGACGGTATGATCAAGCTGTACGCGGCCTACAGAGAATCCATGGAAAAAAAATCGATGGGTTTCAGGATGACTGAATGGGATACAAAACTTCTCAGCTACGGTGAACTCTTCGAAGAGGAGATGATGAATCTGACGGTGAACATTCCGCTCGAGAAGGCGCTGGATAAGGGATGGGAGATACTTGCATCCTGTTTTACCAGAGAGGAAACCGGTCTGAGAACGGAACTTCTTAAAAAATTCTGGCCCGAGGGATAAGGCTATGGCGGCGGTAAAGCTGACCAAGAACGAGCTTAAAAAGCAAAAGGACGCACTCAAACGCTTCCAGAGGTATCTGCCCACGCTGATGCTGAAGAAGCAGCAGCTGCAGATGGTGATCCGGCAGGTTGAGCAGAAAATACGCGAGATAGAAGATAAACAGAAGATTATCCGCAGTGACCTCAGCCGCTGGATAGCCGTGTTCGGAGAAGATACCGGAATAGGTGAACTGCTTCGGGTGAAAGCCGTGGACCGTGAAAGCGGCAACATTGCAGGTGTTGATATACCGGTCTTCCGGAAGCTGATTTTTGATGATGTGCCCTATGATCTCTTTGAAAAACCGCTCTGGGTGGACCGGGGTGTTGTTATCCTGAAGGAGATCTCCAGTCTGGATGCGGAGATAGAAATTCTGCGTCAGCAGGCTCAGCTCCTCGGAGAGGAACTGCGGATTACCACACAGCGGGTAAATCTCTTTGAGAAGGTGAAAATTCCCGATACAAAGAAAAATATCCGAAAGATACAGATTTACCTTGGCGATCAGCAGACCGCTTCGGTTGTTCGCGGAAAGATAGCGAAGAACAAGATTGTGAGGGTTTCATAGCGATGATTGTACCGATGAAAAAAGCATTTCTGGTGTCAATAGACTCCCGGAAAGAGGAATCGGTCCGCAAACTCCGGGATTTCGGTCTGCTTCACCTTGAAGAGCTTAAGGGCACCGGAGAACGGATCGAGGAACTGAAGCAGAGAAGAAATATGGTTGACCGGGCCGTTTTTAATCTTCCCCCGGAGAGCGGAGAGAACGGAAACGGTCCTTCCTCCCACGATGCAGCCCTTGAGCTGGCACGAAGGGTAAACCGTCAGGTTGAACGTATCCGGGAGCTTCAGGATGAAATGGAGAAGCTTGTCCGGGAGAGGGACAGAATAGCACCCTGGGGCGATTTCGAGCCTGCCGAGATAGCATATCTGGAAAAGCATGGAATTACACTGAGACTTTTTGAGCTGAGTACCGAACAGGCCGAGGCTGCAGATAACGACCCGAGAGTTTTTACGGTCAGAAGCGGGAAAACCGGTAAACTGGCAGCTCTTGTAGACCTTGAACCTGCGGATATGCCGGAGTGGAAAGAGTTCGATCTTCCGGAGCATTCCCTGAACGAGGTTCAGAAGCATATCGATGAACGTGCTACCCATATACAGCACATACGGGAAGAACTCGAACACCTGGCGGCAAGCAGAGGCCGGCTTGTTGAGCTGCTTGCAGAAATTGAAAGTGCAATCCGTTTTGAGGATGTGGCTACCGGAATGCATACCGAAGGTCGTGTAGTCTACCTGCAGGGTTTTATACCTGAAAAGCAATGCGGCGATCTGAAAAAGATGGCTGCGGAAAACGGAATGGCGGTTATGATTACCGATCCCGCGGAGGACGATCAGGTTCCAACCCTCATAGAAAATCCCCGGGCGGTTTCCATTATCCAGCCGGTATTTGATATGCTTGGAACGGTTCCGGGCTATCGGGAACGCGATATCAGCCTCTTCTTTCTTGTCTTTCTGAGCATTTTTTTCGCCATGATAATCGGAGATGCGGGGTATGGTCTGGTCTTTCTTGTTCCGGCGCTGCTCGGGATCAGAAGCGGAAAGAAAAAGAGCGGTACTGCTTCACCGGCGTTGATACTTCTTGCGGTAATGGGATTCTGCACCGTTATCTGGGGCACCGTTACCGGAACCTGGTTCGGTTCCGAATACCTTGCGAATCTTCCGCCGCTGAAGGCTCTTACCATTCCCCAGCTCGCAAGTTTCGGAGGAGAAGAGAGTACTCAGGTAATAAAGTTTATCTGTTTTATTCTCGGAACGGTACATCTTTCAATGGCACACATCTGGAACTTTCTGGTGCAGATAAGAAACAAGCCGAGGATACGTGCTTTTGCGCAGCTGGGCTGGCTTTCGATGGTTCTCGGCCTTTTCTATCTGGTTCTCAACCTCGTTCTCAGTGCCGATCAGTACCCCATGCCCTTCTACAGTATATACATGATACTTGGAGGAGCCGCTGCGGTATTTATCTTCGGAGAACAGGAGGGGCACTTTTTCAAGGGCGTACTGAAGGGTTTTGCGGGGATTCTTCCCACTTTTCTGAGCTCAATTTCCGCATTTTCAGATATAATCAGTTATATCCGGCTCTTTGCAGTCGGTCTTGCCTCGGTTGAGATAGCTAAAAGTTTCAATTCGATGGCTTCGGGGCTCGATAACGATGCGGTCGGGATTATCGGCGGCATACTCATCCTGCTTCTGGGGCACGGTCTGAATCTTGCCATGGGCGCTCTTTCGGTGGTGGTCCACGGAGTCCGCCTCAATATGCTTGAGTTTTCGGGACACCTCGGAATGGAATGGACTGGGGTCGAATATGATCCCTTTCGAAATAAAGAAACGAAGTAATTACTTCATTATGAAAGAAGGAGAGAGCAGATGAACTTCGGAATGTTGGGAATTGGAGCAGCCCTCGCTTTTGCGGCGATGGGATCGGCTTTGGGTGCAGGTGCAGCGGGAATGGCCGCCGTCGGAGCCTGGAAGAAATGTTTTGCCCAGAATAAACCGGCACCTTTTATGCTGGTTGCTTTTGTGGGTGCACCGCTTACGCAGACTATTTACGGGTATATTCTTATGAACACCCTCAGAGGTGTTTCGGGAAGTACGGACCCCTGGCTGCTGCTGGGTGTTGGCCTTTTCGGCGGAATTGCAATGGGTCTATCCGCTCTTTTTCAGGGACGTGCGGCAGCATATGCCTCCGATGCTCTTGCAGAGACCGGAAAAGGCTTTGGAAACTACATTATGGTTCTTGGACTGATTGAAACGGTCGCTCTGTTCGTCATGGTTTTCATGATGGGAGTTGTCGGCTGAACAGAATCTGATTTTTCAGTCAGAAAGCAGAAATATTTGACAACCGGTCCCGCCGCAATGCCGCGGAGACCGGTTTTTCAGGCAGTGAGGTCATGGAAAAAATATCTCTTACTATTGGCGCGCTTCCAATCGGACGGGGAGCACCTGTCAGCGTACAGACCATGTGGAAGAAACCCCTCGGCAATGCTATTGATCCCGTCTTAAAAGAGATTCATGAACTTGCCTCCTACGGTTGCGATATCATACGCTTTTCGGCTCCGGCGATAGAAGATGCCGAAAGGATAGGAGCTATCGCGGCACGAAGTCCCCTTCCCGTGGTGGCGGATATCCATTTTGACCACCGGATAGCCTTGAAGGCGATAGAATCGGGAGTTCCCAAGGTCAGAATAAATCCCGGCAATATCGGTAGCATGGAGAAGGCAGAAGAGGTTCTCCGCAGGGCCTCGGATTCCGGAACGATTATACGGATCGGAATAAACGGCGGATCCCTGCCGAGGGAACTTCGGAAGATGAAAGACCGGGCCGAAGCCATGCTACTTGCCGCGGAGGCGGAAATAAACCTTGTTGAAAAAATCGGGTTCAAAGAGGTGGTGTTCAGCCTGAAATCTTCCGATATTGAAACATGTATAAAGGTCAACCGTCTGTTTTACGAACGGTACCCTTATCCGCTCCATCTCGGTCTTACCGAATCGGGGCCGCTCATCCCCGGCACGGTAAAATCGACCATTGCACTTTCGAGGCTTCTTTCGGAGGGAATAGGCGACACCATACGGATAAGCCTTTCGGATGATCCCCTGAAAGAGGTGGTTGCGGGCGTTGAACTGCTTAAAGCCCTGGGCCTGAGAAAAGCCGGAGTACGGATAATCAGCTGTCCCCGCTGCGGGCGCTCAACCTTCGATACCCATGCCTTTCTCCGGCGTGTCGAAGGAGATCTGCTGAAAAGCGGTAAAACAGCTTCGGTTGCTGTCATGGGCTGCGTGGTCAACGGGCCGGAAGAGGCTAAAAGCGCCGATCTGGGAATTACCGGATCGGGGAATGAAGTGGTTATTTTCCGGGGAGGAGCAATAGTCTTTAAAGGCGGAATGGAAGAGGCTTACGCGGAGTTTATGAATCAGTTCAACGCTTTACCGGATTCCGGCTGATTCTCCGGGAGGAAGAAGATGCAGAAAACTGAAAAAATGAAAAGAGTCTTTGCGGCAGCGGCCCTGCTTATCGTCAGCCTTGTTTCCCGGGGACTGGCTGCGCAGGAGCCGAATACGGAAGACATTCCTTCCTGGATCCTCATGGAACGCGGAAAAGCAGCTTTCAGCGAAGGCGAGCTTGGGAAGGCTCTTTTCTATTTTCAGGAAACTCTCAGGAAAAAAGATCTTATTGGAGAAGGATACACCTGGACCGGCCGGGTTTACGAGGCCGAAGGGGAATACCATCTTGCGGAGCAGGCATATCGGAATGCCATTTCCGAAGAAAGGAGTTTCTACATATGGGAAGAGCGCTTTACTCCGCGTAACCTGCTTGCAGCCGTCCTTGAAAAGCAGGGAAAGAGCGGGGAAGCGGTTCCTGTCTACCGGGACATTATAGCCATGAACAGCGAGGCCGATGACACATCACTGCCTGCCATGTTTCTGCTCGACAATTTCCGCGATAAAGAGAAGGGAGCTGACAAATTCCTGGAACTCTATCGGCCCTCGGGTGCACAGACCATAGCCGCACGGGCGGCACTGGGAAGAATCTTCCTGGAAAGGGGCGAGCTTCAGGAAGCTATGGAACATCTTCTGCTTTCCGTTATGATTCCGCTTTCCATGACCATAGATGTTTTTCTGTCCAGAGAACCGGGATACCGTTTTATTACGGAGGACTACGGCTACCGCAATACCCTGGCCCTTCTGAAAAAGGCCGCAAAGGATGAGCAGATTTCCGGTTTTCTTCAAAAAACCGATATCTACGGTAATATGTACCGGCTGGCAATGGCATTAAAGCAGAACGGAGACAAAAGGCGGGCAAAAGAACTGATTACCATGCTTACGGATCTTAACGAGGCCGGACGCTGGAGACTTCTCGCCGAAGAAGAGCTTGCCGGATTATAGGAAATTTCGTACTCTCTTTGAGTATGAACAAGATTATCATAAAAGGTGCCAGAGAGCATAACCTGAAAAATATCGATCTTGAGCTGCCCCGCGATAAACTGATTGTCGTATCGGGAATGAGCGGTTCGGGAAAATCCAGTCTCGCCTTCGATACCATTTTTGCTGAGGGGCAGAGACGCTATGTGGAATCACTTTCCGCATACGCCAGGCAGTTTCTGGGTAGAATGGATAAGCCCGATCTCGATTATATCGAGGGGCTGAGCCCCGCCATCAGCATCGAACAGAAGACCACCCATAAAAATCCGAGATCCACGGTGGGTACTGTTACAGAAATTTACGATTACTACCGTCTTCTCTGGGCCAGGGTTGGTCAGGCATACTGTCCCCACTGCGGAAGCCCGATACAGGAACAGTCCATCGATCAGATCCTTGACACCCTTCTTTCCTGGTCCGAAGGCACCAGGGTCATGATTCTGGCTCCGGTAATACGGGGGAAGAAGGGAGAACACCAGAAGGTAATTGAAGATGCGCGCAAAGCGGGCTTTGTCCGCATCCGTGTCGATGGAAAGGTAATATCTCTGGATGAAGAGATTGTTCTTGAAAAAAAGAAGAAACATAATATCGAGATTGTCGTTTCAAGAGTAAAGCTTTCTTCGGACATGCGGAAACGGCTTGCGGAAGATGTGGAAACAGCCCTGGAGGTAGCCGAAGGCTCGCTTATTACGGTAAGGAAATCCGAAAGCGGGGAGGTGGAGGACTTTTTCTCCCAGAAAAGCGCCTGTCACAGCTGCGGATTCAGTATGCCGGAACTCCAGCCCAGGCTCTTCAGTTTTAATAATCCATACGGTGCCTGTTCACTCTGTTCGGGACTTGGTGTAACCCTTGAGTTCGATCCCGACCTCGTCATACCCGACCCCTCCCTTTCGTTTAATAAAGGGGGAATAGCAACCGCAAACCCCGATTCGGCCTGGCACCGGAGCTGGTTCGAATCCATGGCTTCCCATTACGGCTTTTCCCTGGATACACCCCTGGAGGAGCTGCCGAAGGACATCTTCAATATTATTCTCCATGGAAGTGAAGACGAAATCGATGTAACCTATATAAACAGGAAGAAAACCGGAAAATTCGAGTATTCCACCCAGGTGCGGGGGGTGCTGAACGATCTGAAGCGGCGCTACCTTGAATCAACATCGGACGGAGTAAAGCAGTGGCTTGAATCGTTCATGTCCCAGAAGGTGTGTCCCGACTGCGGCGGGAAACGGCTGAAACCGGAATCGCTTGCGGTGAGGGTGGGAGAGACCTCCATCTACGACGTAACATCGCTTTCCGTTGAAGAGTCGCTCCGCTTTTTTTCCGAACTTGATCTGAATGAAACGGAGAGAAAAATCTCTTCCCAGATAATGAAGGAGATCCTCGACCGCCTTAATTTCATGAAAAGCGTTGGCCTGGAATATCTCACCCTTGAACGCCGTGCCAGCACCCTCTCCGGCGGAGAGGCTCAGCGGATCCGTCTTGCAACCCAGATAGGTTCCAGCCTTGTCGGGGTGCTATACATTCTTGACGAACCGACTATCGGGCTTCATCAGCGTGATAACGACCGTCTCATCGGTACTCTCAAACATCTCCGGGATCTCGGAAATACCCTGATTGTGGTTGAACACGATGAGCAGACCCTCAGGACCGCGGACTACATAGTGGATCTAGGGCCGGGTGCGGGAGTTCATGGGGGATATATCATTGCCCGTGGCACACTCGAAGAGATTATCAATAACGAAGAGAGTGTGACGGGGCGATTCCTGAGCGGCCGGGAAACCATTGCGGTACCGGAACAACGGCGGAAAGGCAACGGAAAAGCCATAAGCCTTACCGGTGCCGGAGAGCATAACCTGAAAAACATTAATGTAAAGTTTCCTCTGGGTAAAATGATTGTTGTAACAGGAGTAAGCGGTTCGGGGAAATCGACCATGGTAAGCGACGTTCTATATCCTGCCCTGTCGAACCGGGTCGGCAAAACAAGACATCCTGAAGGCAGCTACAAAAAGATTTCAGGAATAGAACACATTGACAAGATTATCAATATAGACCAGTCGGCAATAGGCCGGACTCCGCGCTCCAATCCGGCAACATACGTGGGGCTCTTTACTCCCATTCGCGACCTCTTTGCCTCTCTTCCCGACGCAAAGGCCAGGGGCTATAAACCGGGGCGGTTCTCTTTTAACGTAAAAGGCGGGCGATGTGAACATTGCCAGGGCGACGGAACCATAAAAATAGAGATGCATTTTCTCCCGGATGTCTACATAACCTGCGATGTGTGCAAGGGCAAGCGGTTTAACCGTGAAACTCTTGATGTACGGTATAAGGGGAAGAATATTCACGATGTCCTTGAGATGACCGTGGAGGAAGCGAGAGAATTTTTTGCCCATGTTCCGACAGCAAGCCGCAAGCTGGAGACGCTCCATTCGGTCGGGCTTGATTATATTAAACTGGGACAATCGGCTCTTACCCTTTCGGGCGGTGAAGCTCAGAGGATAAAGCTTAGTCTGGAACTTTCAAAGCGCAGTACCGGAAAGACGCTTTATCTTCTTGATGAACCTACTACGGGGCTCCATTTTCTGGACGTAAAAAAACTTCTCGAAGTACTTCACCGGCTGGTGGATAAGGGAAACACCGTTCTTCTGATTGAACATAACCTTGATGTCATAAAACAGTGCGATCACATAATTGACCTGGGGCCCGAAGGCGGGGCCGGCGGGGGTACCGTTGTTGTTTCGGGAACACCGGAGGAGGTCGCGGACTGCAGGGAGAGCTATACAGGGCATTATCTTAAGCAGCTTCTGGACGGTGATTAATGACATTTCACCGCCTTCTTCTGTGTTTCTTTCTGATAAGTGCTGTGGCAGAGGTGCAGAGCCAGGAACAGAAGATACTTATTGAAGGCGCCGAAAGTCTTAATACCTTTTCAGATGCGGAAATCGGACAGCGCTACTTTGAATTAAGCGGAGACGTACGGATAGAGCTGGAAGACGGAGAAAGCGGCACCCTGCATAAGATACGTGCGGATTATATTCTCTTTAACCGGGAAAGGCAGACGCTTTCCGCCCGAGGAAACGTCACCTACGATCTTATCAGGGATGGTGTTGCCGAACAGTTTGTCGGCGGGAGTCTTGTCTTCAACACCTCCAACTGGTCGGGAACCTTTTTTTCCGGAGAAAGCAGCAGGATTCAGAAACTTGAAGAGAGGAGCGTAACCTTCTATTACAGCGGCAGGGTAATAGAGCGCCATGAAGACGGCAGTGTGTTTATCCTGGACGGAACCATAAGTTCCAGCGGTATTGAAGAACCCTATTACAGGATAGAAGCAGATCAGATAAGCATTCTGCGTCCGGGCGAGTGGGCTGTAAAGGATGCGACCTTCTACCTTGGAAGAATACCGATAATACCGCTCCCCTTTTTTTTCATGCCCGGTGACAAGCTGTTCCTCAATCCCAGCTTCGGTTTTAACACAACAAAGGGATATTTTATCCAGACGACCACCTATCTGAAGGGAAAACCTCCTCAGGAGAGCGATGCAGGTTTTTCCTTTATGCAGTATCTGGACAGTGATCCATCTCTCTACACCCTGGAACGTGAAGGTCTCTTTCTTACAAGAAGGCCGGTTGACGAAAAGGAAAAAAAGAACGACGACTATGTAAAAGTAATAGGCGATTACTACACCCTGCTCGGAGCCCTTCTGGCTGTGGAGGGGGATTTTGAGCGTGCAGGGCTATGGAAAGATCTCTCATTTTTCAGCGGCCTTGCGGTCAGCCGGAAAATTGTTGAATCCACAGGTTTCGGTTATACCGCTCTTATACCTGAAGATGGCGAATACCGGGCGGATTGGCAGGAAAGCTACCTTCTTGGAACAGCTCTGCCGTTTCGCTTTGGAGCGGAGTTCAACGGTAAGCTTCCCTTGTCATCGTCCTTTCAGCTGACCGCAGCCCTTCCTTTCTATTCCGATCCCTCCATGCCTTCGCTCTTTTTCCCGAGAAAAGAGGGCATGCAGTGGAAGAGGTTCATCGATCCCGATGAAGTGCTTGAAGAAGATGAAGAAGACCGGGACAGTCTTGTACCCCTTATCGGGATCAGATCAACAAGATCCCTGCCTTTACTGGATGAAGAAAGACTCTCTTTTAAACTGGATAAATTTGAAGTGAGATCGACAATCAACTCCGTCCCGGGCGGTGAGTCCGGCCTGTATCCGCTTTCCTACTATTATCCCGATACAATTGTTCTTCCGGATATTTCTTTCACTCTCGATTCCACAATTTTTAATACCTTTACCCAAAGCGGACAGAAAGAAGTTTCCCCGGATTCAATGAAGGAGGGTAGAACTCCCGAACCGCCTTCGCCCTGGAGGCCGCAGGAAACAGTACGGGAAGGGACACAGCCGGAAGAGTTCCGCCCACCGGCCGCACTCCCTGCGGAAAAAGAACCGGGCAGGGATTCGGGTATTCATCTGTTCCGGAATTCGCTGGGGCTGAGCATACAGCCTAAATACACCATGCAGAATGCCTATAACGTTGTCGGCAGAAATGCTCCGGAGACGGTTTCCCTGGAACGTGATTACTCGTATCAGCGGCTGGGCGGGAGCGCCTCGCTCAATTACAATGCCGTTTTCGGCGACAGATTTATTTCATTTGAAAACAGGACTCTCTTTTCCGGAAACTATCAGGAGCATACGGTCATAAGCAGCAATGTTGACCAGGATTTCGGGGAAGATTCGGACCAGTCCGCCAGCCGTTACGATATAAGCAACAGATACTCCGCATCGCTGCGCCCCTTTCTGAACCATGACCTCTGGAAGGACTCTTCCGTCCTCCATGAGGTAAGCGGAGTGCTTGTTTCCGGACGATGGGAGAGTGATCCGGTAGCACGTTTCAATACCGTTCCCATAAGCTGGAGTGACGATTCCATTACATCTCACCGGCTTACTGCCTCTCTCGTAAGAAAGGAAAGTCCTGCCCGGCAGAGTATCTCCATGGCCCTGCAGCTTCCTCCAAAAGAGCTTTCAATAGAGCCGGAGCTGCAGCTGGAAGATCAGATGTGGCAGCTTGCGGGAAAGCAGACTATTCGCTTCCCCGATGATACCCCCTTCTACGAGCAGATGTTCTGGCGTTTTACCCTTCTTCCGGCCGAGTGGATAAGTCTCGAAGAAAAACTGAGCCTTGCCATGGATACCGATAATTCAGACCTCTCCGAGAGTGCGGTAAAAATCAGCTTTTTTGAGGAAAAACTGAAGACGCAGCACGCTCTGGCCTTCGATCTTAACGACTCTGAACTGGACAGCTACAGAAGCTCTCTGAGAATTTTCCCCCTCTACGCACACTACCTTGCCAAAAGGGAATACAACTACACTCTTGAACAAAATGGATGGGAACGAGACGAGGATGATTTCCGTTTCCGTCCGTACAGCATCTCTACCGGTCTGATTTTTGAATATGAACCGGATCCTTTCTGGAAGCGGCGGATCGGTTTGTCTCTTTCCCTTGACAGCGGCTGGGAGATGAATCTTATACGCTATTCGGAGAACCACTTTAACTTCACCCTTGCCTTCAATCTCTCCATCGCGGAGTTTCTCGACCTTGAGTTCGCTTCCGTCTCTTCGAATAATCTTACATACCGCTACTTTGATGCCTTCAGCAACGGTCTTGAGCCGGTTAATATAGTGATGGACCTCCTCGATTCCTTCGCATTTTTTGATCGTACACGACGTGAGCAGTCCAGCTTCAATCTTGAAAGTATTTCGATAAAAGCCGTTCATTCGATGCGCGACTGGGACCTTAATTTTGTCTACAAGGGGGAACCGGTCCTTCAGAATGAAGAAAACGGAACGCCTTTTTACCGCTGGCAGCCTGAATTTTCCATTTTTATCCAATGGAGACCCATACCGGAGATAAAAAAGGAGATTTCCTACAGAAAAGAGGAGTTTGAATGGTAGAAATACCTTTTACCTTGACGTCGGGGGACTTCGTTCGCTACACTGCCCACAGGAGCAGCTATTGAGTGATTCGTTGACAATTGTTCTTGAAGATCCTTTAACTCTGAGGGATATCTGCGGACCCCAGGATGAGAACCTGGTAAGCCTGGAAAAGCTTCTCGGAGAGCGAATTGTTGCCAAAGGCAACGAAATCTTTATTTCAAGCGGTAATTCGGAAAAAAAAAGGCTTTTCAGCGATCTTGTCGAAAAAATGCGGGGACACAGAAAAGCGGGACAGATTGTCACCCCGGAAGTAATAGAGACCATTTACTATTCCCTCACTGAAAACGGAAATACAAAAACGGATATGCTTTCCGAACTGCATATCTCCATACCCAGCAGCCTTAAGGTGTTTCCGAGGAACTATCATCAGGCATCCTATATCGATGCCATGTATGAGAATGACCTTGTATTTGGAATCGGCCCTGCCGGTACCGGGAAGACCTTTCTTGCTGTTGCACACGCCCTTAAGGAAATACTGGAACGAAAGAAAAAAAAACTGGTCCTTACCCGGCCGGTCGTCGAAGCGGGGGAGAGCCTCGGGTTTCTGCCCGGAGACCTTGCCCAGAAGATCAGTCCCTATCTCAGACCGCTCTACGATGCCATGGACAGGCTTATTCCCTACCAGGTCTTCAAAAAACTGGAGGAGAGCAGGGTCATAGAGATTGCGCCCCTTGCCTATATGAGGGGGCGCAGCCTTTCGGACAGCTATATCATTCTTGACGAAGCTCAGAACACGACCAGGGAACAGATGAAAATGTTTCTGACCCGGATCGGAGAAAATTCCAAAGCGATTATTACCGGAGATGTCACCCAGATAGACCTTCCGGGAAAGCATCATTCGGGACTCCTTCATGCCGTCCAGGTCCTGGACGGGATAGACGAAATTCGTTTCTGCAACTTCGATGCCGCCGATGTGGTCAGGAACGCCCTTGTGAGGAAGATCGTACACGCGTATGAACGTGAAGAAACAAGATAGTATCTCGCATTTCCGGCGTATGGCTCTTCTTGCAGCAGGGGTAACATGTATCCTGGCTGCGGGGATTACGCTGTTTTCACCCCAGCTCGGGGGAGTTCTGTTCAGGGACAGTTATTCAGATTTTGAAGCCGGAAAGGTTGCCGACAGGGATGTATATGCTTCGGAAGCCGTGGATTATATAGTCCGCGGAAAAACGGAGGAGCTGACCCGGATTGCGGAATCCTCCGCTCTTCCCGTGTATGTAGTGGACGAAAAGACCATCCTTGAGAGTCTGCACAGCTTTGAACGTTTTCTGGCCATAGTTGAGGAGCATACCGGGACCGGAGATGTTGACCTTCTGAAGCAGCGGCTGGAAAATCAGCTCTCAATCGAGCTGCCCCGGGAAACTCTTTCCCTCATGCTTTCCAGAGAGACTGATTTCGGAACACTCATGGCTATTTCAGAGTCTCTTATTTCGGACATCATGAAAAATGGAGTCTTTGATACTGTGCCGAGCCTTGAAAACGGCCACCTGGAACTGCGGAAATGGAAAGACGGCACTAAGACGAGCGTTGTTCTTTCCGGAAGCGATCTGATAATCCCCGGCCGTATTGATGAGCATGTACGGAGTTTTCTTGCCGGGACAGGTATTGACGAATCATCCCTTATGATAGTCGAACATGTGACACGTTCCTTTATACGCCCGAATGTAAGGTTTGATGACCTCCTTACATCGGAAGCGGAAGCGAGTGCGGCGGAGAAGGTGGAGCCCGTCAGGAACCGGATATCGGAAGGTGAACGCATAATACGCAATGGGTTTATCGTCACCGAAGAGGATATGGAGAAGCTGAGAGCCATCGGCGATGCAAGAGGCGGGATCAAGGCAGGCATGATAGCGGGAATGCTCCTTTATCTTGCACTTATTTTTTTCCTGGCCTGTATACTGCTTTATTCATATCTGGTGCCCAGGTGGCGGGCCTTTCAGTATCTTATGCTCATGCTCTCCTTCTGGCTTCTGTTTTTCCTTTTTGCCGGCTTTACTTTTCTGTTTACCGGTGAAGAAACCACCATGCTGAGCTCCTTTTTTCTGCCGACAGCTCTTGTGTCCATGGTAATTACAAGCATGATCGGACCCCGTCCGGCCTTTCTTCTGATTCTGGTAGCCACATTCTCGATCGTACCGGTTATCCCTGTCGGAAAAATGGATCTGGTGTTTATCCTCTTTTCGGGTCTCATGGGGATTCACGTGGTAAAGACTTCCGAAAGGAGAATTGATCTTCTCAGAGGCGGAGCACTGATATCGGGAGTTCATCTGCTTCTTGTTGTCCTGATAGGGCTGCTCCTTCAGAATCCGGTTTCCTGGTTTCTGACTGCCGGACTTGTTTCGGTTGCAAACGCCATGATCTGTACCATCCTGAATCTCTCGGTACTTCCGCTCATCGAACACATGCTCAATGCCCCGACCGTTTTCAGGCTTATCGAGCTCTCGGATATGAATACACCGCTTTTTAAACGGATGATTATGGTGGCACCGGGAACCTACAGCCATTCGGTCAGTGTCGCCAACATGTCCGAGTCCGCATGCAGGGCTATAGGGGCCAATCATCTTCTTGCGAGGGTCGGCGCCTATTATCACGACATAGGAAAGATCGAGCAGCCCGGGTATTTTATCGAAAACCAGACCGGCAACAATAAGCATGACGAGCTTAAACCGAGTCTGTCGGTTGCGGTAATCAAGAGTCACGTCAAAATCGGCATAGAAAAGGCAAAGGAACTCAAACTGCCTCCGGAAGTGGTGGATATAGTCGGACAGCACCATGGAAACGGTCTGATAGAATATTTTTACATGGAAGCCGTCAAAAACGGTATGGACAATCAGAAAATAAAAGAGGAAGAGTTTTCGTATCACGGATCTCCTCCGGTTTCGAGAGAGGCTGCGGTTGTTATGCTTGCCGATACCATCGAAGCTGCTACCAGAACACTGAAAAAACCGACCGTGGCAAAGCTGGAAAAATTTATCTGGACAAAAATTATGGAAAAAGTGACCAACCGGCAGATGATAAACTGCGAACTTACCTTCCGTGATATGGAGAAGATCAAGCAGAGCTTTGTTCAGATACTTGCCGGACACTTCCATTCTCGCATAGAATACCCGAAGATGGAGGAAGGAAAGCGTAAAGACAATGAATAGTATAGAAGTTGATGCCAAAGATGTGGAACCGCCGTCGTGGATTTCTGAAATAGAGCCGTTCTGTATCGCCGTCCTTCGCTCTCTGGACATTAAAAACTGGGAGCTCTCCGTTCTCTTCTGCGGAGATACAACCATAAGAGAATTAAATAATACCTACAGAAATATCGACGAACCCACCGATGTACTCTCTTTCAGTCAGCTTGAGGACGATTTCGTACCGCCGCCGAAAGAGAACGGCTCGGTTTATGCCGGAGATATCGTAATTTCTCTGGACACTCTCAAGCTTCATGCCGACCGCTTCAGGGTGGATGAAGAGGAAGAGCTGAAACGGCTCGTAATTCACGGAATTCTGCATCTCTCCGGTTACGATCATCAGAGTAATGATCCGGAAGAACCGATGCTGCAGATGCAGGAACAGATGGTTAAATCATTTTCAGGAGTGAAGCTGTTTTGAAACAAAAAGGAATCTTCGGCAATTTCTTCGGTCGGAGAAAGAACTCTGACGACGAAGAGTACCGGAATCTGAATTACGATGAAAAGGACATGATAAAGGGAGTTGTCAATCTGTCCGAGACAACCGTAAAAGAGGTAATGGTTCCCAGGATTGATGTCGAATTTATCAGCAATGAGGCACCGCAGAAAGATGTTCTGGAGGCTCTTATAAACTACGGGTATTCGCGTTATCCGGTATACAAGGATACCATTGATAATGTGGTTGGTGTTCTTTACGTAAAAGACCTTCTTCCCGCATTTATGCGGAATGAAACGATTGATATCGGTGCGATCTCGCGAAAACCCTATTTTGTCCCTGAAAGCAAAAGGCTGGATTCGCTTCTCAAGGAGTTCAAGCGCCGCAGGGTGCATATAGCTGTTGCTGTCGATGAATACGGCGGAGTGTCGGGCATAGTCTGTCTCGAGGACATTATTGAAGAAATTGTCGGTGACATTCAGGATGAGTTCGACAATGAAGAAGAAGACATCCTGGAGATTGGCGAAGGTATCTATCTATGTGACGCGCGGGTCGATATTGAAGATCTGAACGAGCAGATCCGGCTGCAGCTTCCCGATGATGATTTTGATACCCTCGGCGGATTTGTTTTTGACCTCTTCGGGAAAATTCCGGTCCGCTATGAAAAGGTTTCCTTTGGGAATCTTGATTTTATCATCCAGGATATGGAAGGACATAAAATAAAACTGGTGAAGGTTATCAACAAAGATGCTGCGGTCACGGCCTGAGAAAAACACGGCAAGGTATTTCCTCCTTCTCATTATTCTTTCCGTTGCTTCGGTCTCCGTTTCTGCTCAATCAAAAGCCATTACCCTTTTTCAGGATGCGGAATCCGCGAGAAACAGCGGCAATCTTGAACTCGCCACCGAGCTTTACAAGGCAAGTCTTCAGGAAAATGACCGCTACCGGGAACCGTACATCCGTCTTGCAGAACTCAGTTTTTATCAGAATGCTTCGGAAGAGGCGCTTGCCTACGCGGACATTGCAGCCATGCTTGGACAGAAGGATCCCGTCATTCAGGTACTCCGCGGAAGAATCCTGACCGAACTGGGCCGTTTTACCGAAGCGGAAGAGGTTCTCCGGAAAGTACTGGAAGAGGAGCCTTACAATCTCAATGCCTTCCGGGCCATGGGCGAACTGGAAATTGCACGGGGAAGCCTCCGGGGCGCAATAGTCTGGTATGAACGGGCACTGGAGATTGATCCGGAAAACAGAATAGCGCTCCTTTCCATGGTGCCTCTGCACGATAGCCTTGACCGCCGGGATAATGCCGAAAACCTCATTATCCGTGCCGTCGAGCTCTATCCGGAATCATTCGACGTTCATCTCATGGCTGCCCGTCACTACCTGGAACGGGGAGATATGGGACGTTCGGAATACCACTGCGATGTCGCTCTTCGGATCGAACCTGACAACAGGGACGCGACGCTTCTCTATGCTGCCATTCTTTCGCGGCAGGGGCGTTTTCAGGCCCTCCTGGAGCGTATCGGATCAAGTTCGCCGCTTATCCGGCTGCCCGACGATTATCTCAGTTTTTATCTTGAAGGATCGGCAAAAGCATCTCTCGGACGATATCAGGAAGCTTTGGATGCCTTTTCCGCGGTACTGCGCATAAGACCGGAAGACCAGATTACGAGAATCGTCTATGAACAGATACTTTCGGACAAAACGGACCGCAGCGAGCCGCGCAACGCCTCCAGAATTGCCGAGGCCGTCGATTATCACCTGGACAGGGCAGCGAGTTACCGGTCGGGAAACAGAATAAACCGCGCCCTTGAGCAGGTACGGAGGGCTTTGCGGATCGATGCTGAATCTGTTGCTGCACGGAAGCTGTATGCGGAGCTCTGGAGGCTTAAGGGTTATCCTGCAAAGCATCTTTCAATACTTGAAGTACTGGAACGTGATAATTCACTTGATACGGATACCAGGGACACTATCGAAATATACCGTCATGAACTGTCGGATTCGGTTTCGGGGAAATGGGGTATTAATCAGTTTTCCCAGGAACGATTCTGCTATTCAATACCCGTATACATAAGCAGCGACAGAGGCAGCATGCTGCACTCCCTGAGCAGGGAAGAACTGGCTGCATACAGTGCTCATGTAATGCACGGCTATGAACATCTTTCGGTGCCCGAGGGAAAAGAAGTAGCATCTTTCGCAGAGTCCTACGGCAGGGCGAGAGCTCTTTCCGCTCATTATTTTGCAATCCTGACCCTTCACGAAGATGAGCGCAGCTTTACCCTCTCTTCCGAGCTTTACAGCGGAAACACCGGTGCCATAATCGCGAAAGAACAGATTTACCGGACGGGAAATGAACGGGTTACCGATGCCTTTGAAATCTGGGCCGGCAGGATAGCAGAGGCGCTGCCGCCCCTTGGAAGAGTAATCCGGTACTCCTTTTCGGAAGGACTGATAGATCTTGGAACTCTTGACGGAATAGAGGAGGGAAACTCTCTCCTCATCATTCCAAAAGACAGCCTCCTGATTTCGCGGGGGTCCCTGGGCATACGATTTAATCCCGAGGATGCAGTAGGTACCATCGATATTACCGGAACCGATGAGCTGCTTTCGGAGGGTGACATTGCCTCTACCAGGTTTTATGACCTGATAAACCCGGGAGACTGGGTTGTAAAGCCGGGAAACGGAGAAGGGGAGTCCTCAACAGTCGCCCCCGGAAGCAGTTCAGACAGAGGAATGCCGTTCTCGGATATCTATAAATCAGTATCGAATATACGATGATTGACACTTAAAATCCTTTCCCGTATAGTTTACCCACAACTGCGTTACAAAAATTTCAGGAGGATAACATGAAAATTGCTATTAATGGATTTGGAAGAATTGGACGGAACGTTTTTCGGGCGGCTTTCGACCGAAGCGATGTGGAAATCGTTGCGATCAACGATATAACCGATGCCAAAACTCTGGCACACCTTCTCAAGTACGATTCAATCTACGGAGTGTATCAGTACGAGGTGAAGGCTGACGGAAACGACATCGTTGTGAACGGTAAAAGAATCAAGGTCCTCGCCGAGCGCGAACCCAAAAACCTTCCCTGGAAGGAACTCGGTGTCGATGTGGCCATCGAATCCACCGGAATCTTCCGGAGTGCTACCGGACCCAAGGGCGGTTACAAGGATCACATCACCGCCGGTGCGAAAAAAGTTATTCTTACCGTTCCCGCAAAGGACCAGGTGGACAGGATGATAGTTCTCGGCGTCAATGACGATATGCTCAAAGACACCGATCTTTCGATCTCCAACGCCTCCTGCACCACCAACTGTCTTGCCCCCGTGGCGAAAGTTCTGAACGACAGCTTCGGCATTGTCGAAGGACTGATGACCACAATTCATGCCTACACATCGGACCAGGTAATTCACGATGCACCCCACAGCGATCTTCGCCGTGCCAGGGCTGCTGCTCTTTCCATTATCCCCACCTCCACCGGTGCCGCGTCGGCAGTCGGAAAGATTATCCCCGAGCTGAACGGAAAGCTCAACGGTATGGCCATGCGTGTTCCCACACCCACCGGTTCGATCGTCGACCTTACCGTAAGGCTTGAGAAAGATCCTTCCGTGGACGAGCTTAACGCCGCCATCAAAAAGGCAGCTGAAGGTCCCATGAAGGGAATCCTCGAATACACTGAAGATCCTATCGTTTCCATGGATATAGTAAAGAATCCCCACTCTTCGATTTTTGATGCAACCAGCACCATGAAGATCGGAAAGGGATTTTTCAAGATTCTTTCCTGGTACGATAACGAATGGGGTTACAGCAACAGGGTTGTGGATCTCGCCGTAAAACTGGTATAAGGTCAGCGCCTATGTCAGTACGTACCGTAAAAGATCTGGATCTTAACGGTAAACGCGTTCTTGTCAGGGTGGACTTCAACGTCCCCCTGAAAGAAGGCGAAATTACCGATGACACCAGGATAAGGGCCGCTCTTCCTACGCTCGAGTATATTCTTGAGCAGAAGGGCAGCTCTTTAGTCATAATGAGTCATCTCGGACGCCCCAAAGGCGAGAGAAAAGCGGAATTTTCCCTCGCACCGACAGCGAAAAGGCTTTCCGAACTTCTCGGCCGTAATGTTATGATGGCGGATGACTGCATCGGCGACGATGTACGCGCACAGGCGCAGGCATTGAAAGTCGGAGAAGTGCTTCTTCTCGAGAATGTCCGATATCATGCCGGTGAAACCAAAAATGATCCCGCTTTTGCCGAGCAGCTTGCTTCCATGGCGGATGTTTATGTTAACGACGCTTTTGGAACGGCACACCGTGCCCATGCAAGCACCGAAGGGGTTACGAAGTTTCTTCCTTCGGCGGCAGGATTTCTCATTGCGAAAGAGGTTGCATTTTTCGGACCCCTTTTAAAGAATCCTGAAAAGCCCTTTGTGGCCATAATCGGCGGTGCAAAGGTTTCAAGCAAAATCGGTGTTCTTAAAAAACTGATAGAGAAGTGCGACACCCTCGTCATAGGCGGCGGAATGTGCTATACCTTTCTCAAGGCAAAAGGACACAGCATCGGTAAATCCCTTTTTGAAGAGGATTATCTGCAGACTGCCATGGATCTGATCGCTCAGGCCGAGGCTAAGGGGACAAGGATCATTCTACCTGTCGATCATGTCTGTGCCAGAGAGTTCTCTGAGAAGGAAATCCCTGTTGCCGTCGATACCGCGGATATTCCTGACGATCTTATCGGGATGGACATAGGTGTCCGGACCCTTGAAGAGATTAAAAGCGCCCTCAAGGGTGCAAAATCGATAGTCTGGAACGGACCGATGGGTGTATTTGAATTTGATGCATACGCAAAGGGAACAGTTGAAGTTGCCGAGATGGTTGCTTCCTGCGANNGCCTGCGAGGGAACAACCGTTGTGGGCGGTGGAGATTCCGTGGCGGCCGTGAACAAGTTCGGCTTTACCGACAGAATCGACCATGTATCCACAGGAGGGGGCGCGAGCCTCGAGTTCCTGGAAGGGAAAGTGCTTCCCGGTATTGCGGCGCTGGAAGGATAGAACAGATGAGAAAAACTTTTATTGCAGGAAACTGGAAGATGAATAAAACTACCTCGGAAGCGGTTGCTCTGGCAAAAGAGCTGACAGCCGCCGCCGGGGGCGGAAAACACCGCTATCTGGTTGCACCACCCTTTACCGCTCTTTCGGCGGTACGGGATGTTCTCAAAGGCAGCCCGATTATGCTCGGCGCTCAGAACATGTCCGACTCGGAGTCGGGCGCCCACACCGGAGAAATATCGGTTGGAATGCTTCTGGATCTGGGTGTTGAAGCGGTAATACTCGGCCATTCGGAACGCCGGCACGTCTACGGCGAGCAGGATG
>NPID01000882.1_pt1 | contig 41185 bp, 39 predicted proteins | sample 8637491 | NCBI WGS metagenome assembly NPID01 (sample SAMN07420843, study PRJNA396082) | bioreactor metagenome | isolation source: sample BA6 brine-fed electro-methanogenic bioreactor BA | place: Japan: Kochi | collected 2016-06-14 | reverse complement strand
CCACCGCCCACCGCCCACCGCTTTATCCCCCGACTTTTGCCTTGACGTCCCCATCCTGAAAGAGTAGGTTGTTCAACAACTTAAAAATATTTCACCCTGCCGGATAAAGGCAAAACCGGAGTGATCCGGTGACGCAAAGTTTTCAGGTCCGCGTTAACGGATCACTGAGCTGTCGAAGGGGGGTGGGTGCTTGGTGAAAGCGAGTGAGGCACTCATCTTTTGCATGAAGGTGGGTGCTTTTTGTTTGGGGCGAGTGGGCATGCTTGAGCACTACTTGAAAATATTTGCCAGGCTCCGCACTGACAAAAACCGCAACCGCTGGTCGGCGGAGACCTGCCATCGCGCCCCGCACAAGCCCTTTCTGCTTCTCGCCGTTATCGACCTCATCGCCCAGGGCACCATCCGAAAAAACCTGATCGAGCCGGGTTTCGAGCTGGCGGAAACCTTCGCATCTTACTGGTCCCGGACCATGCCCCTCGGCAGCAAGGGGCTCATCGCCTATCCCTTCTATCATCTGGAAAGCGACGGCTTCTGGCGGCTTCTGCCCAAGCCGGGTGCCGAGATCGTGCCGGGAAAAGTCATCAGCTCCCTGACCCGGTTGCGCGATTTGTACCTCGGAGCTTCTCTCGATCAGGAACTCTGGGATCTTCTGCTGGATCCGAAGATGCGAGAGAGGCTGCGGGCGGTTTTGCTCGGGACGTATTTCTCCCCGGAGCTTCGGCCCGATCTGGTGGAGCAAGGGCGGGTGAACTACGAGGCGAAGAAGTACTGCGATAAGCTGCTGGGGGCCGCTGAGGAGCTCGGGGATTACGCGAAGAAGATCGGCGGTGGTGATCATGGACTCAGAGTGCGTGACCAGGGTTTCCGCAAGGCCATTGTCACGCTCTACCAGCATCGCTGCGCCCTCTGCGGGCTGCGGATGTTGACTCCCGAGGGACATACCGTGGTGGACGCTGCGCACATCCACCCCTGGAGCGAAAGCGCCAACGATCATCCTACCAACGGTCTGGGGCTTTGTCGCCTCTGTCATTGGGGCTTTGATGAGGGGCTGATGAGTGTCGGGCGTGAATATGAGGTGCTTATTTCTCGGGATGTGACCCGTAGGGATAACTTTCCCGGGCATATCCTTACCCTTTCGGATCGGGGAATATTCAAACCGGAGGCGGAGAAGCTCTGGCCGAGCCAGGAGAGTTTGGGGTGGCATCGGAAAGAGGTTTTCAGAAAGTAAGGCGCAACCGATGGCCACTTTTTTTACATGGATTTGAGAGGAAATAGTGAATAGCTTTCTGTTTTTCGCCGCCATTATTCTCGCATTTGTCGCAGTCCTCGCCCTTCTGTACAAGAAACAATCAGGCAAAGGCGAGGCTTTCCCCTACGAGAGTTGCGGTGTGCTTTTCTCTCCCGCAGAGCGATCGTTCCTGGGCGTTCTTGAACAGGCCATTGGGCCAGATTTTCAGCTCTTCGGCAAAATTCGCTTGAACGACCTGATCTGCGTCCGAACTGGTTTGCCGAAAGCGTCCTGGCAGGCGGCTTACAACCGAATAGATCGCAAGCATATTGATTTTGTTATTTGCCGCCGGGACGACTTTTCTGTTGTTGCCGCAATCGAATTCGATGACAAATCCCATGCTCGTAGGGATAGGGTGGAAAGAGACGCTTTTCTGGACAAGGCGTTTGCAGCAGCGGGAATTCAGCTTCTCCGGTTTCCAGCACAGAAAGGGTATGTGCTGGAGGAAGTGAAGGGCCAACTGGCCGCGGCGGTTTCCCCATCCCAGGATTTTTCAACTACTCCCACGATGCCGAGTGAAACGCCGAAGATTGAGGGTGGTACTGCCGAGCGTGCGGTTTTGGAGGAGGCTTCTCCTTCAGCCCAAGTGGAGGCGCCTGTGCCTACCTGCCAGAAGTGTGGTACTGAGATGGTTAAACGCAAGGCCAGCAAGGGAAAGTATGCGGGGCAATGGTTCTGGGCCTGCGCGAGTTTTCCGAAATGCCGGAATATTACGCCGATCACAGGATGAGGGAATAAGAGTGAACAAAAAAATAGATGTTGCCTGCGCCATCATCGAAAAGGATGGGCTGGTATTGGCCGCCCAGCGCAGCGAAAAGATGAGCCTGCCGTTAAAGTGGGAATTTCCCGGCGGAAAACTTGATCCCCACGAGAGTCCGGCTGCCTGTCTGGAGCGGGAAATCGAAGAGGAACTCGGCATCGGCATTATTATCCATGAGCCTCTACCGACGTCTGGGTGGTCATATCCTACGTTTAGAATAAATCTTCACCCTTTCATCTGCTCAATAAATGGCGGCGAAATGCAGTTGTTGGAGCATAAGGCTATCCGCTGGGTGAAACCGGCCAATCTGCCGGACCTCGACTGGGCAGAAGCAGATGTACCGGTGCTGGAAAACTATCTCGGCTACGTGGCCGGGGGGCCTCATGGCGGCTGAGTTGCCCGAAGGTTTATATGAAGCACTTTTCAATGAGGAAATTCGGAGCGTCTTTGCGCGTCATCCCGAACTGAGATCCGTATTTGGCAAGCTCGACCCTGAAGAGGAGCCCTCGCGTTATGCAGCCTTTGTCGCGAAAATCATCGAGCAGGCATTGCGACAAGAAACGGACTCGGCCACGCGCCTTGAGTTATGCAACCGACTGATCACGCTGGTGGCGAGCGGAGAAAAAACTTCGCATTTGGCTGCCAGAAAACTCCTCTCCGCCGAGAAATCGCTGCTGCTTGAAATTACCCCTCCCCATTATGCCTGTCCTGGGATGCCTCGCCCCGAAACGCCTCTGGCTGAAAGCAGCCTCTTCACCGGTTCGCCGCACGACCCCCAACTGGTTCATGAACTGATTGCAGAGATGCGCTCCGCCGATGGGGTGGATATTCTTGTTTCCTTCATCAAATGGTCGGGCCTGCGCCTGCTCATGCTGGCGTTTGAGGATCTGCGTGACCGCAAGGTGCCGGTTCGCCTGATCACCACCTCTTACATGGGGGCCTCCGATGCGCCGGCCGTGGAGTGGCTGGCCCGCATGCCCAACGTGGATGTCCGTGTGTCCTACGATACCGACCGGACCCGCCTACATGCCAAGGCTTACCATTTCCGACGTCAATCTGGTTTTTCGACGGCGTATATCGGCTCGGCTAACATGTCTCAGGCGGCGATCACCAGCGGTCTGGAATGGAATCTCAAGGTGACGGCTCAGGACATGCCTCACATCGTGGAAAAGTTCGCCGCCGAGTTTGAAACCTATTGGAACAGCCGGGAGTTCGTCCCCTTTGATTCGGCCAATCCCCAACCCCTCCGCGATGCGATCCAACGGGCCGCCAAACGAGGCGCAGTTTTGCCGACCGTCTTCTTCGACCTGCGACCTCACCCCTTTCAGGAACGTATTCTCGATGCCTTGGAAGCGGAGCGAAAAGTTCACGACCAGTGGCGCAACCTGGTTATCGCCGCCACTGGCACGGGCAAGACGGTTGTGGCGGGGTTCGATTACCGGCGCTTTCACGGGCAGCGTCACGGTCAGGCGCGTTTGCTTTTTGTGGCCCATCGACGCGAAATTCTCGAACAGGCTGTGGCGACCTACCGCAATGTCTTACACCGCGCCGATTTTGGTGAACTCCTTGTCGGCCCTCATCAGGCCTCGCGGATGGATCACCTCTTCTGCTCTGTGGATATGCTGCGCAGCCGCAAACTCTGGGAGCAGGTAGGGCCGGACTTCTACGACTACATCGTCATCGATGAGGCCCATCACGGCACGGCGGAGAGCTATCGGCCCATTTTCGACCACTTCCAACCGCGTATTCTCCTTGGCCTGACCGCCACCCCCGAGCGCATGGACGGAAAAAGCGTGGCGGCCGATTTCGGCAACCGCTTTGCCGCAGAAATTCGTCTTCCCGAGGCCTTAGAGGAGAAGCTGCTCTGCCCCTTCCATTACTTCGGCGTGGCCGATCCGGTGGCGATCGACGCCGACCGGTTCTGGCGCAACGGCCGCTACGATGTCCAGGCCCTGGAAAACGTCTATACCGGCGATCATGCGCGGGCCCGCCAGCGCCTGGGCGTCATCACCGAAGCACTTCAGCGCTACGAGCCCGATTTGTCACGAGTGCGAGGGATCGGCTTTTGTGTGTCGGTGGCCCACGCGCAGTATATGGCGGAGATGTTCAACGCCCAAGAGATTCCCTCTGCCGCCCTTGTGGGGATGACCAGTGATGAGGCACGGACAAGGCTGCTGCAGGAATTCAGGGAGGGGAGATTGACGTTCGTTTTTGCCTGTGACGTGTTCAATGAAGGGCTCGACGTACCCGATGTGAACACGGTCCTGTTCCTGCGCCCAACCGAGAGTCTGACCATTTTCCTCCAGCAGCTTGGTCGTGGTCTGCGCCATGCGTCCGGAAAAGACTGCTTGACGGTGCTGGATTTCGTGGGGCAGGCGCACCGGCGCTACCGCATCGACAGCAAGCTCAAGTCTCTATTACCCAAAACCCGCTTTGCCATCGACCGCGAGGTAGAGCTGGACTTCCCCCATCTCCCCGCCGGTTGCTCCATTCAGCTTGATCGTGTAGCCCGTGACTACGTACTGAATAACATCCGAGAGAACTTGCGCAATCTGGCCGTGCAGATTCCGGAACGGCTGCAGACCTTTGCCCAGGAGTCTGGCCTGCCCCTGACTTTCGGCAACTTCGTGCGTTTCCACGATTATGAGCCGGAGACGCTTCTTGTGCGCGAGACATGGACGCAGTGGAAAGCGAAAGCAAGACTCGATCCGGCTCCGCAGGACCCGGACCTGGCTCACCTGAAAAAGGCTCTAGTGCGTGTTGCTAGCATGACCGGCCCGGAGGAGATCGTTCGACTGCGACGAGTGGTGGTGATGCTGCGCCAACAAAACATTCCGGCCGCATTGGCCGAAGGCACCGAGGAGGCCCTGAGGGTGCATTACCGACTTTGGGGCCAACCTGGGACAAAGATAGGGGCGCCGACCCTGGAGGCTTCCTTCTCTCGCCTAGCAGGCAATCCCACCATCCTCAACGATCTTAAGGAAGTGCTTGCCTGGGCCGAGGACGAGAGCAGGATCAGCGGTGTCATGCCGGAGCTTCCCTTCCCCTGTTCATTGGAGCTGCACGCCCAGTATGGCAGCGTCGATATTTTAACGGCTTTGGGTCTGGCGACCATGGAATCAGCCGGGCAGAGGGGAGTGGGGGTTGTTCACTGCCGGGAGATCAAGGCCTACATTCTGCTGGTCACATTCCAGAAGACAGAGCGGGAGTTTTCGCCGAGTACCATGTATGCCGACTACCCCATTAGTCGGGAACTTCTGCATTGGGAATCGCAGTCCAGTACGACCCAGGCGGGGGAACGTGGGCAAAATTTGATTCACCATATGGAGCGTGGATACACCATTTTGGTTTTTGCTCGGGAGGTGAAGAAGAGAAATGGGGTAACGGTGCCGTTTACTTACTTGGGACCTGCCGAGCGGGTCAGTTATGAGAGTGAACAGCCGATCAAGATGGTTTGGCGGTTGCGGCATGCGATGCCGGCGGAGATGTTTGAGGATAATCGGCGGGGTGGATGAGAATAAAAGGGCTTGTTTGCCCTCTTTGATTTGGCCCGGGAAATAAGTCTAACCTTCTTAAATTCAATCCTTATGGGTTAGTGTATCCGGTAAAATAGCCTTTATATGCTATCGGAGGATAAAGTGAAGGGTCTTAGGGGTCAAGCTTGACAAACGGAGATTCCATCCTATTCTTGTCGCATGCCTCGTAAACCTCGTCTTCATTTTCCTGGGGCCGTTTACCACGTAATTCTTCGCGGCAATGGCGGGCAGGACATCTTTTTCGATGCCAGCGACCGCACCCGCTTTTTTCTGCTGCTACAGGAAAGCGCTGAGCGGTTCGAGCACCGAATCCATGCCTTTTGCCTGATGACAACGCATGTCCATTTGGCAATTCAGGTGGGCGACGTCCCCCTCTCCCGTATCATGCAGAACATCGGGTTCCGCTATACTCAGTTCATCAATCGGAAACACAAGCGAACCGGGCATTTATTTCAGGGGCGATACAAGCCGTTACTGATTGATGCTGACAGCTATTTGCTGGAACTGATTCGCTACATCCACCTCAATCCGGTGAGGGCCGGGATGGTCCAACGCCCCGAGGAGTACAACTGGTCAAGCCACTCCATCTATTTGGGAGCCCACAGGCCGCCCTGGTTGTGCGTCGATTGGGCGCTGGCACAGTTTGCAGGGCGGTCAGATCTTGCTGCTGCCCGATTCAAAGCGTTTGTGGATCAGGCAGTGGGGGAGGGATATCGGCAGGATTTCCATAGAGGCTCTTTCGAGGGCCGCGCCCTCGGCGACGATATCTTTATCGAGCAGGCATTACGGAAAGCCGACGAGAAGAGACGTGCTGACCCCACCCTGGGGCAGGTTGTTGAGGGCGTCTGCTCGACATTCCAATTGAGCCCGGCTGAACTTCGTGCTCCGGGAAAGGCGCAGCCGGCAGCTGAGGCCCGTGCCTTTGCGGCGTTCTTCGTCAGAAATGCCCATTCTCTGTCCTTGAGCGAACTGGCCGATTTTCTTAACAGAGACCTCTCCGGCCTCAGCCAGGCGGCACTGCGGATTGAGCGGCGCACCGGAACGGATGATCTGGCGCGCAAGAAATTGGAGAAGGTGTCTGAAGTGATAAAGACCTCCGTTTGTCAAGCTTGACCCCTTTCACTCTTGAAAAAGGATTCACAGAATCCCTTCAAAGTCGGGAATGTGGAACATGGCGAAAAAAGACCGAGAACAGATTTTGGAGTTCCTCCGGGAACATAAAGATGAGCTGCGGGCGCGGTTTGGGGTTACCCCCGGCTGGGTTTGGTCGGTAGCTACGCCCGCGACGAGGCCCGAGACGACAGCGATATCGATATTGTCGTCAGTTTGCAAAGCGAGCCTTCCGCAGCTTTTTCGGTTTGTTGCATTTCCTCCAGGACAATCTCCATGGCCGCATCGACCTGGCGACAGAAGCAAGCCTCAAACCGCAGGTTAGAGAATCCATTCTGAAGGATATACGCTACGTATAAGCGGGATGTTCATTTGTACCTTGCCGACCTCGATGAATCGATTGCTGCAATCGAACAGTTCACTTCCGGTCTGGATTAGGAAACGTTTGCGGGCGATCGAAAAACCTATTCGGCAACCCTCAGGGAGTTCATCGTTATCGGAGAGGCCATCGCAAATATTCCCGATGAGGTAAAAAACCGGGAACCTTCAATCGAGTGGCGCCTGATTAAGGATTTTCGGCATTTCATCGTTCACGAGTATTTTAGAGTGGATTCAAGATATCTTCTGGCTCAAGGACGAATCGCTGGAGGATTCCGACAATCTGCCGGAGCCGGGTGTGCTCGCTGCCGAAATCGTCGAAGACCTGCAGGCTGCGTTGGAGCAGTTTCGGGAGATTGCGGAGGATTTGGGCGAAGATTCACTTCAGCCGGATTCTTGACTCTGTCTTAGCGGAGGAACTATGTCGGACCAACTTCAAAAAATCTTGTCTGAACTCCAGAGGCAGTTCCTGCTCATCTATGGGGACCGACTTTTCCGATTAGTTCTTTATGGCTCACATGCCCGCGATGAAGCCGAACCGGGTTCCGATATCGATGTCATGGTTGTGTTGCGTGGCAGGGTGAATCCGAGCCGCGAGATTGGGCGGACGGGAGAATTTATATCTGATCTTTCCCTGAAATATGACGTAGTTGTCTCCTGTCTTTTTATTTCGGCTAGCCGCTTTGCCAGGTCAAAAAGTCCTCTTCTCTTGAACGTTCGGAAGGAAGGTATCGCCTTATGAATTCGGATCAAAAAGCCCTGGTTTCCAAGGCCTGGGAAAGCCTGCAAGCCGCACGGCTTCTTTCGGACCAGGGATTTTTCAATTTTGCCGTTTCGCGTTCATATTATGCGATGTTTTATGTTGCTGAAGCTTTCCTTCTTGGTGAGGGCCTTTCTTTCTCCAAACACTCGGCGGTTATATCCGGCTTTGGCAAACACTTCATAAAAACAGGGCGGATTCAACCCCATTTTTCACCGTTACTTGATCGAGGCGCAGGAGAGTCGAAATATCGGAGATTATGATTTTGTGGCTAAATTTTCGCAAAACGAGCCTGCTGAGCAGATCAGGCGGGCAGAGGAATTTATATCTATCGCAGAAAAAAATCTGTAACTACAAATGAATAGTTGGATCTCCCAAAAAGCATATGGAATGAGGCCAAGGGGACGGTTTTCCAAATCCACCTCCCTCCCTTTCCCTCCAGTTCTTCCAGATTCCGCGGCCAACTGTCCTTGAGCAGCCGCGACAAGGACCGGTCGGCGAGGATGCGGCCGCCGGTCTGGCAGTGCGGGCAATAGTTGCACTCGTTTTCGGCGTAAACGATCCGCTGCACCGGCGCGCCGCAGGCGGGGCAGGGCTGCCTGACCAGGAAAAGGTCCTCTTCCAGGCCGATAACGATGCGTTTGCCCAGGCGCCGGACCCCGGTGAGCCGTTTGCCTTCGGCCCCCGTGATCGGCGGTTCCACCGACCGGAGTACGAACGGGCTTTGCAGGCGGATGCCGGAGAGTCTTTGTCCGCCGGCCATGGCCCGCAAGCGCTCGACGTAAACGACCACGTCCGGAAGTTCGGGCACGCGGTCAGCTCCGCGCGGATGGATCCGTCCGAAACGCTGCGATCTTTACATCGGCGGCATCTTGCTCGGATCGAACTCTCCCACCTTGGTGGCGAACGACCAGACATAGCCGTCCGGGTCCCGCAGGCTGGCCATCCGGTCCCCCCAGAACATATCTTCGGGCTCCGAAAGAACCTCGGCTCCTGCCTCTTTGGCCCGGGCCGCCAGGGCATCGACATTCTCGCAGTAGACATAGAGGCTGATCGACGGCTCGGTCTGACTGTGCGCCGGGGTTTTGCAGGTGCCGCCCCAGGCCCCTTCGGGGGCAAACATGATGATCGCCGCTCCCTGATAGTTCATCCCCGCGTGGACGATCTTGCCGTCCGGTCCCGGCATGGTGTTTTCCGGGGTGAACCCGAAGGCCTTCTCGTAAAAGGCCAGGCTGGCTTCGGCATTGCTTACGGTCAGATAAGGGGTCAACCAGTTGGCTCCTTTCGGAAGCACTTGCTGGGCAGTCATGGCAAATCTCCTCGACATCGATGGGTGGATCCCGGCACCCCCTGCATGCGGGTCGTGGATGGGGGCAGCTTCTCTTGGTCTGACTTCCATATTACCAGAGTTGGCGGCGGATACCGGCTGTCCTTACCGGTCGTGGCATTACATCCTAACCTGTTGATTTCTCCGATTAATTCTGTATAATTCCAGCTATGATCCTGCTGACACTTATTATGTGTGGAGTCGTTCCATGATAGATCAAGCTCTTCTGGACCGGGCTACCGAACTACTCAAGGAAACTGCCCATCCGCAAATGATCATCCTGTTTGGATCTCATGCCCGGAAAGAAGCGCGCGAAGACAGTGATGTCGATATTCTCGTTATTGAAACTGAAGTAAAGGATCGCATTGCCGAGATGGTGCGCCTTAACCGAACATTGAGCCCGCTTCGCATTCCTGTCGATCTTCTGGTGGTCAGCCAGGAAATGTTCGATTATTGGGCTGAAACTCCAGGCAATGTATATTACCAGGCAAAAACGGAAGGAAAGGTAATTTATGAGGCAGCATGAGCAGGCCATGCTCTTGGTAAAAAAGGCTGCCGACGATCAGGCGCTTCTCGCCGAAATCCTCTTGTCCAGTCGTGTAAGCGATGAAATTTTCGGTTTTCATTGCCAACAGGCCGCGGAAAAACTTCTCAAAGCATTGCTTTGCCAATCTTCCATCACCTACCCCGGGACCCATAACCTGCGCTTACTCATGGATCTTCTGGCTGATTCCGGACAGCCTCTGCCCGCTGACCTGGCCGATCTCGATATGTTAACCCCTTATGGCACCCTGTTTCGCTACGAGGATCTGCCTGCAGAGGTCGGACTCGACCGTGAAACGCTTTTTAAACTGGTCAGGTCACTCCACGAGTTCGTTGAGAAAATACTTTCCTGAATACACCGGATCTTCTGCCCCCCATCGCCAAGGTTCGGGGTCGGACCAAGCTAACGCACCTATATTCCAGAACAATTCTTGAAAATCCAGGGGTAAATAACGCTTACAGGTCGATTTTCAACGCCAAATTGACCGGTTTAAGATCGAGTGGCCGGGGGCAGGAGTGACCATCGGGCATTCATGTCCCCCAAAGGACTCTGCAATCGGGGCACGACAAGGAGTGTCCCTGCAGGGTCCGGAATTCAGAAAGTGGTAACGCATGAGAATTATGACCGAAATGCGGGATATGGCCCTGGGGCTCGCCTCACGCTTTCAAATCCCGAAGATTGCCGGGATCGTCTTCCCGCCCTTTTATGAAGGTGGCCAACCCAAGGACTGCGAGTTTATGGCCCTGGCGCTTGAAAGCGGGGCCGGGGGGATCAGCTATGTGCTGTTGCCCGACAGCCGTGCAGAGGACTACCGGGCTTTAACGCCGCAATCGTTTATCGGCACCCGCCCTGAGCAGTATGCAGAAGCTTTCAGCGGAACCGACCCGGTACAAAACATGCTGGGGCTTGCTTCCATCAACGCCATTTGTCAGCATGTGATGCGCATAACCGACTGCACCCCCGGTACCGCCACCGACTCCCTCGGACTCATGAATATTGAGGATGGTGACCGCGTGGGTATGGTCGGCTTTTTCCCGCCGCTGCTGAAATATCTGCGTAACGCCAAGGCTGAACTCGTCATCGTGGAAAAAAATGCGCAGTTGGTCGAGCGTTACCCGAATTTGCCTGTGACCCTCGACGTCACCGCCTTGAATACCTGCAATAAAGTGCTTTGCACCGGTACGACCCTGTTGAACGACACCCTCGACGAGGTGCTGCAGCAGTGCACGGCTGCCGAACACATCTCAGTGCTGGGGCCTACGGCCGGATATTTTCCCGACCCCCTGTTCGCGCGGGGGGTTCACGTGGTGGGAGGTCGCCTGGTCAACGACGGAAGGCTTTTGTTGCAGCTTGTCTCGGAACGCAAGCGATGGGGCGCCGCGACTCAAAAGCTGTGCTTTCAGGCCGGTGATTATGTGGGGATCCGGAACCTCATAGAGGGCCGGTAAGGGACAGTTCTCAAAAGAAGACCACGGGAAAGTTTCGGCGGGTCTGGCGGGAGCCGGTGGTGGCGGCCAGGTAGGTGCTTCGTGGCGAAAAGACCTTGGCCGGCGAGCTTGATTCAGCGGCGTCATTTTTCTGCAGGGGAGAAGGGCCCGAGGAGGAAGTTTTTTTTTTCGGCAACTTGGCTTTCAACGGTAAGGCATGACAATGAAACAACAGGACTCGATGTTTACAAAAGGCCTTGCCCTGTTCAGCGGCCTCACCTCCTTCGGGTTCGTCTACTATGCCGTGGGCATCTGGACCGCCGCCCATGCCCCTGAATGGGACAAGGTCTTTGCCTATGTGGCCGCTGGCTACGGCCTGGGCAACGTCTACATTCTCAGCGCGGCGTGGCGCAACCAAAGCACCTGGCCTGCCTGGGCGAACAAGCTCATCGCCTTCTGTTTTTTCGGCGTCTTTCTTATGGATATGTGGAAGACGGGCGTCGCGAGCGGCCTGGAGTACGTCGGCGCCCTCGGCGTGGCCTGCGTGCTCTGGCTCAACTGGTTCGCTGTCAGGAGAATCGCCCCGGGGGGCGGCAGGTAGGGAAAAACTTCCGGGGGCGCACCGATTCGCAACTTACCCGGCCACCCAGGAAACCGGGCCGATCTCGGGCATGGTCTTCAGCCCCGGCGGGGCCTGAAGCACCCGGGGGAGAGCGTTGACCAGGATGGCGCAGGTGGCCAGATCCCCGGGGATCCCGCCGCTGATTTCCGAATGGATCGGCGGGTCGCCGGCGATGAGGACCGAATCGCGCGGCGCGGGATGCTCAAGGCGCGCCTGCAGCTCCAGGGTGATGACCTTCCTGCCGTTCATGTGCCCTGTCGCCGTCTGAAAGAGGCCCGCCACCCGGCCTCTGGCGACCTTCACGACGGCGCTTTCGATATCGCGCTCGGCAATCTGCGCGGCGATTCTCTCCTCGGTCCGCTCCAGGTGCCAGCCGCAGCAGGCCGCAATCATCTGCATCGATTCGGCCAGTCCGCAATGGCCGATCCGTCGTTCGGCGACCTTCTCTTCGAACGCGCCGGGGGAGAGGCCGGCGCCGATTTTTTTCAGGAACGCCCGCCGGCGCCGCGAGGCGTCCTGGTGCCTGAGGACCCGGATCGATTCGATTTGGCTGCAGACCCCGGATAGGAGGATGGGCAGAGTGTCCATGACAAAACCGGGATTGACCCCGGTCCCGAGAAGGGTCACGCCGGCGAAACGGGCTTCTTCATCGAGTTCCCGAGCCAGGTCGGGGGATCTGGTCCAGGGGTAAACGAGCTCTTCGCAAGAGGACACGACGTTCTTGCCGTGGCGGATGCACAGACGCAGCTGGTCTTTCAACAGGTGAAGCCGGGAGACCGTGGTGAGGATGACCACCGGGGCTTGGGAGTGGCCTAGGATGTGGTCCGCATCGGCGCCGACCTTGATCCCGGTCGGTTGCTGCAGGCCGAGAATTTCGCCGACATCCCGGCCGAGCAGCAGGTGGGAGTTGTCGATGGCTGCGTCGAGGACGACGTCTTTTCTGCCCAGCAGGTATCTGGCAACGCCCCGGCCGATGGCCCCCAGGCCGAACTGGATAACCTTGAGCGGTTGGGTCATGACTTACTCCTTTTCGGGCGGGGCAGGCAGGGTGTGGGGTCTTTGGCTGTCCGTACAAGTTTACCGCCTGCGCTTCAGATTTGCGCCGGGAGTATAATGTAATTGTCACCAGACCAAGGAGGAGGTGAGAATGTATGGCACTGTACATGGACGTACATAAACAAGTGTCGAACCTCAATCCCGGCGAACTGGAGGAGATGGCCCGCAAGGGGATCGAAGCGGCCCGGAAAAAGGGGGTAAACTTCCACAACTTCTGGTACAGCGAGAAAGACGGTTGCATCTTCTGCCTGTGCGAGGCCCCCAACAAGGAAGCCGCTCTCGAGGCGCATCAAGCTGCGGGCGAGTCGCTGCCGGATGAAATTTTCGAAGTAAAAGAGGGGAGTGTGCACTGACCTCCTCGATGCTGTCATGGGGCCCCGGAATCGGGGCTTTTTTTTTGTTGAAGGCAGCAGGCGTCCAGGGGGTCGGGTTGGGGTCGCGGGGATTGCCCAGGGCCAGGCGCCCCGACCGCGAAGAGGGGGCGGCTTGTAAAATTTGACAAAAATGGTAATCTAATGGAAAAATGAAAAAACAAAGTTGCAAAACAAGGTAGTTAGGAAGAAAAGGATGAGCGAAGCAAAAATTCTTTTCCTTGATTTTGATGATGTGCTCAACACTTCGGAGACTTTGGAGAGGGGGGAACTGTTCGAGAGGGCCAATGTCGAAGCCTTGAATGCGATCGTCGATCGCACCGGTGCCCATATCGTCGTGACTTCGACCTGGCGGGTGGCGGCAACGCCGGAGGAGCTTGAGGAGATCCTGGTCCAGGCCGGGGTCCACGCGTCCGGACGGGTCATCGGCACCACCCCCTTTCTCGAAGAAAGCTCCCGGGGCGGTGAAATCATGGCGTGGCTGGAGCAGGCGCCGGTTCGGGTCAATAACTACGTCATCCTGGACAACCGCAACGACATGGAGGCCTGCGTGGCCCAGCTCGTCCAGACGGATCCGAGCTGCGGCCTGGCTTTCGACCAGGTCGACGAGGTGGTCCACCTGCTGAGGTGAGAATCCGGCAAGTAGGATGCGGCAGAACGGCTCGGCCGATGAAGCCGATGCCGGCCGCCCGCTCAGGCGAACCGGGCAACGATCTCCCCGGCGACCGCCCGGATGCCGATCCCGGTGGGGCAGGCCGCGTCGCAGCGACCGCACAGAAAGCAGGTGAGGTGGCCCCAGCGCTGGAGGTCGGCGGCGAGCTTGTGGTGGATGCGCCGGCGGGTGCGCAGCGCCTCGGTGCCCAGGGGGTTGTGGCCGCTGGCCTCGCGCATGAAGCCGTCGAGCTGGCAGGAATCCCACATCCGGCTGCGCTCGACGCGGTCGGGGTAGGTCCAGTCCTGCACGCCGTAGCAGGTGCAGGTCGGGCAGGTGAGGTTGCAGCCGGTGCAGGCGATGCAGCGATCGGCGATCTGCACCCAAAAGCTGTCGGGGACGCGATCGGCGCGGATCAGCGCCGAGGCCTGCTGCAGCATCCGCTCATCGGCGCGGGGCAGGGCATCGGAGGCGCGCTGCAGCTCGCCGAGTGCGGCTTCGGCGGCGACTCCATCAATCCCGGCGGCGAGCTCTTTTCCCCGCTGCGAATAGGCGGCGACGAGGAACGTTTCATCGGCGCCGATCAATTCCAGATCGCATTTGCCGCCGGCAATCCGCATCATCTCCCCCCGTTCGCCGCAGTAGCCGGAAATCCCCATCACCACCGCTTGCTCGCGTTTTCTGAAGTAGAGGTCATCGCGGAAATGGGCGGCGAAAAAGCGGTCGATGAATTCCAGACAGTCGAGATCCTGAGCGGTGAAGCCGAGCACGCACAGCGGCTTCTCCGGAGCCGGGGCCACCTCGATGCCCCCTTCGGCAGCGGCGCTGAACACCAACTCGTGCTGCGGGAAGAAAACCTCGGTCGGTTTGCGCGGCAGGCGGCCGCCGGAAATCGCCAGCGGTCCGTCGGCCGGACGGCCCAGGGCGCGGGTGCCGTCGGCGAGGCGGAGCGGAACCCGCAGGTCGTAATCGGCTTCGAGGCCCTGGAGAAAATGACTCAGACGGTTCAGGGGCAGGGCTTTCATGACGGCTTCCGGATGCGGGCCGCGCAGACCTTGTATTCGGGAATGCCGGCCTCGGGGTCGAGGGCGTTGTTGGTCAGGGCGTTGGCGGCCCCTTCCTCGAAATGAAAGGGCATGAAGATGAGCCCGGGAATCACCACGTCGGTCACCCGGGCCCGGGCCCGGACCTCGCCGCGGCGCGAGGCGACCAGCACCTCTTCGCGGTCGCGGATGTCCAGCCGGCGGGCATCCTCGGGATGGATCTCGACGAAGGGGAAGCGCTCCTCGCGGTCGAGCAGGCGGGTGCGGCGGGTCATGGTGCCGGTGTGCCAGTGGAAGTAGGTGCGGCCGGTGGTCAGAACCAGCGGAAACTCGACATCGGGCAACTCGGCGGATGGGCGGTGCCCGGCCGGGCTGAAGCGTCCCCGTCCCCGGGTGAAGCGGTCGCCGTGAAGCACCGGCGTGCCGGGATGGGAGCGGTCGGGGCAGGGCCACTGCAGGCCGAGGGTGTCGATCCGCCGGTAGTCGATGCCGCCGTAGCTCGGGGTCAGCCCGGCGATTTCGTCCAGGATCTCGCCGGGGTTGGCGTAGACCATGCCGGTATAGCCGGCCCGGCGGGCGAGGGCGCCGAGGATCTGCCAGTCGGCACGCGCCTCTCCCGGGGGCGCCACGGCCCTGCGCACCCGCTGCACGCGGCGCTCGGTGGAGGTGAAGGTGCCGTCCTTTTCGGCATAACAGGCGGCCGGCAGGACCACGTCGGCCAGTTCGGCGGTGGCGCTCAGAAAGATATCCTGCACCACGAGAAATTCGAGATTTTCCAGGGCCCGGCGCACGTGGGCCTGATCGGGGTCGGAGAGCATCGGATTTTCGCCGAGGATGAAAAAGCCTTTCAGCTTGCCCTCCGCCGCCAGGTCCATGGCGGTGGTGGCCATCAGTCCTGGTGCGACCGGCAGCCGGTCTACCCCCCAGGCCCTGGCGAACCTGTGGCGGACCGCGCCGTCGCCGACCTGCTGGTAGCCGGTGAAGACGTTGGGCAGAGCCCCCATGTCGCAGGCGCCCTGCACGTTGTTCTGCCCCCGCAGGGGGTTGACCCCGGTGCCGGGGCGGCCGAGGTTGCCGGTGAGCATGGCGAGGCTGGCGATGGCGCGCACGTTGTCGACGCCGTGGGTGTGCTGGGTGATGCCCATGGAATAGACGATCATCGCTTTGTCGGCACCGGCGAACAGCCGGGCCGCGGCGACGATCTCTTCGGCGGCCAGACCGGTGAGCCCGGCGGTCAGTTCGGGGGTGTAGGCGGCGACGGTTTCGCGCAGGGCGGCGTAATTTTCGGTGCGGGTGTCGATGAATGCGCGGTCTTCCAGCCCCTCGCGGATGATCACGTGCATCAGGCCGTTCAGCAGGGCGACGTCGGTGCCGTTGCGCTGGCGCAGATGAAGGTCGGCCATCCGGGCCAGGCGGATGCGGCGGCTGTCGGCGACGATCAGCCGCGCTCCCCGCTGGAGCGCTTTGAGGATGCGGGCGCCGATCAGCGGATGTTGCTCGGTGGTGTTGGAGCCGGTCACCAGGATGGCCTCCGCTTCATCGACGCAGGCAATCGAGTTGGTCATCGCCCCCGAGCCGAGGGTCTCGGCCAGGCCGACCACGGTGGAGGAGTGGCAGAGCCTGGCGCAGTGGTCGATGTTGTTGGTGCCGAAGACCGCCCTGGCCAGCTTCATCAGCAGGTAGTTCTCCTCGTTGGTGGCCTTGGCCGAGCTGAAGAACATCAGGGCATCGCTGCCGTGCCGGGCCCGGATCTCCCCCAGACGGGCGGCCACCAGCTCGAGGGCTTCGTCCCAGGAGGCCGGCTGCAGCCTGCCGCCGCGGCGCACCAGGGGGGTGGTCAGGCGATCCGGGTGGTGAACGAAGGCGTAGGCGTTCCACCCCTTGACGCACAGCCGCCCGCGGCTTACCGGGTGGGTGGCGCTCGGCTCGACCCCGACCAGGCGGCCGGCGTCGTCGCTGAGCAGGTACAGGGCGCAGCCGGTGCCGCAGTAGGGGCAGGTGGTGAGGGTCTTGTTCACAGCGCCCCCCGCAGGCCGCTGACCTCGCTGAGCCAGAAGACCGGGCCGTCGATGCAGCAGTAGAGCTGCTCGATGGTGCAGTGGCCGCACTTGCCGACCCCGCAGCTCATGTAACGCTCGAGCGAGACGACGATCTGCTCCTCGGCGAGGCCCTTGGCTTTCAGCTCCTCGATGACGAAGCGGTACATGGCCGGCGGCCCGACGATGACCGCCACGGTCTTTGACGCGTCGAGATCGAGGGGCGGGATCAGGCGGGTGACCTGGCCGACCCGGCCGTCGTAGCACGAGGCCCCGGGCCGCTGGTCGACGGTGGTGGTGCAGGCGAAGCGGGCCGAGGCTTCCCAGGCGCGGATCTCGTCCTTGAACAGCTGATCTTGGAGGCTTTTGGCCCCGTAGAGGATGGTGACCCGGCCGAACTCGTCGGGGCGGTCCTCGCAGTACTGGATCAGCGACCGCATCGGCGCCAGTCCGCATCCGCCGGAGATCAGCAGCAGATCCCGGCCGCGCATTCCTTCAATTTCGAAGGCCCGGCCGAAGGGACCGCGGATGCCGAGGTCGTCGCCCGCCCGGAGCCTGTGCATGGCCGAGGTCAGGCTGCCGGCACGCCGCACGCCCAACTCGAACCCGCCGCTTCGGGTCGGCGAACTGGCCACGGAAATCGGCGCCTCACCGAGGCCGAGCAGGGAAACCTGGAGGAACTGGCCGGGCCGGTGGCCGAGCTCGGCGCCGTCGGGCAGTTCGACCCGGAACAGTTTTTCACTGGGGGTCAGCTCGGTAACCGAGGTGATCCGGCACCTGGTGGGGACGTAGAGTGATGCCGGGCAGGGTTTGGCAGCGCCGGGGCTGGGGGGCATAACGGGGGCATCCTTGTTGTCGATAGAAGAATCAGGATTTACGATAGCATGGAAGGTGTATACGATTCAATCGGCCGGGGCGGTCGCGATGACCGCCCCGGCCGATTTTTTTCAAAGGAGCAGATTATCCGGCAGGCGGCTTGCCCTGGCGCCGGCCTTGCCGGGAGGCCGCGCAGCGGGATCGATCAGGGCCTGGCCAGGCAGAAGGTGTAATCGCCGCCGCCGCTGCGGGACTCGATCCGCCAGGTATAATAACCACTGCTGCCGGTGTAGCTGAGAGATTCATCGGCGCTGCTGCCCTCGGCGGCGGTGATGGCCTGCCAGCTGCTGCCGCTCCATTTCCAGAGATAGAGATTGAAATCGGTGCCCGGCGGACCATGCAGCAAGCCGTCGTGGGTGCCGTCGGCGCTGTAGTAATAGGTGCTGGCCGGCTCATAGGCGATGCGTCCGGTGCCGGCCAGGGAGCCGGTGTATGCGACGTAGCCGGCCGGACAGCTGAAGGCGGCCGGGCTGTTCCCCGACTCGAAACGGCCCACCAGGGTCACGCCGGAAAATGCCGAATATCCCCGGAGCATCAGGTGGTAGGTGCCTTCCCGGACCGTGGCGACGGTGACGGTTTCGTCGTTGCCGTAGCGGTAGGGTCGGTAATCCCAGCTGGAGGTCGTCGGCGGCCCGCCGAACTTCACGTACAGGTCGGCATCGCCGGAACCACCGCTGATCTGAAAGGACAGGCCGGTGGCACCGGCAGGCACGTCGAGGCTGAAGTGCAGCTCGGCCCCTTGGGCCCCCGCCAGGGCGGGTACCGCGACCCCGTTTTGCAGCAGGGTATCCGCCGCTGCGGCACCGGTCAGCGCGGCGACGGCCGCCGCCGCATCGGCGATGCCGGCGCCGCAGCCGGCGCAGGTGCCCGGAAAGGCGCGGGCCGTTGCGACCAGGGTCGCCTCGACCCGGGCGGGCGACAGGGACGGGTCGAGGCTGTAGAGCAGGGCGGCCAGTCCGGCAACATGAGGTGCGGCCATGCTGGTGCCCTGGTAAAAGGCGTAGCTGTCGGCCGCCGGGCCGGTCGTTCCGCTGTTGAGTGGCGACAGGATGCCGTTGTAGGGCGAGTAGCGCATATCGCCGCCGGGTGCCGCCAGGTCGACGATGCTGCCGAAGTTGGAATAATAGGCCTTGCCGCCGTCGCGGTCGACGGCGGCCACGGCCACCACGCCGTTGCAGTTGGCCGGGTTGCTGTTGGCCGCGTCGCTGTTGGCGTTGCCGGCCGCCACCACCACCGTGACCCCGGCGCCGCGGGCCCGGTCGATGGCCTCCTGCAGGGTGCGCGAACAGCTGCCCGAGCCTCCCAGGCTCAGGTTGATGACCTGGGCGGGATTCGGATTGGCCGGCGCTCCGCCGACGTTCAGCCCGGCCGCCCAGAGGATGCCGTCGGCGATATCCGAGGTATAGCCGCCACATTTCCCCAGCACCCGCACCGGCACGACCCCGGCCTGGCCGGCCACGCCGGCGACGCCCGCGTTGTTGTCGCTGACCGCGGCCAGGATGCCGGCCACATGGGTGCCGTGCCAGCTGCTCTTCTGGCTGACCGGCGGCTGGTTGGCGCCGCATTCCCCGGCATCGGTCCAGTCGCCCGGGTCACTGGCATCGGCGTCGCGGCCGTTGCCGTCGTTGGCGATGACCGCGCTGCTGATCATGTCGTAGCCGGGCAGCAGGTTGGCCGCCAGGTCGGCGTGGGCGGTGACGCCGGTGTCGAGCACCGCCACCACCGCCCCGGCCCCGCGGGTGGCATCCCAGGCCCCGGGGAGGTTCAGGCCGCCGGTCTCCTCGAAATGGCCCCACTGCTCGTAGTAGCGGGTGTCGTTGGGGGTGGCCAGGGCCTGCAGCAGCAGGTCGGGTTCGGCGTATTCGACATCGGCGCGGGCGGCCAGTTCAGCCAGGATGCTGCTGCGGTTCTCACCCTTTTCGAGGTCGACCAGAACCGCCCCGGTACCCAGGTCGCGCAGCGGCTTCAGGGTCCGCCCCAGCCGGGCGCTGACCGCCTGGAGGATTTCCCTGGCCAGGGCGCCGCGCCGGGCTCCCTGGTCCTTGAATTTGACGATGATCTGGGCTCTCGGACCCTTCCCCACGCTCTTGGCCGCCGGCGCGGCCAAGAGGACCGAAGCGGTCAGGGGGAACGCGATCAACAGGGCCAGAAAACCGGCCCCGGCCAGTGCCGGAATCCGCAACGACTTCACTCCATGCATGCAACCCTCCCTGGTTGTAGGTTCTGAACAGATTAACTAAAAAAATGCCACATACAAGCCGGGAACGAGCTCCCGGCCTAAAAAACTTTGGTGCATACCTCGCTGATTTACCGAGGTTTTTTGTCTAAGTTGGCGGGGATGTTCAACAAATGTTTCCGGAGAGGGGTAGCGCGTGATAGGTTGGAATTTTTTCGGAGGGGCAGGTACTCAGGGGGACCAACCCTGCCGGTGAACAGAGCGAGGCGGTTGATGGACGAGCCGGAAAAAATCATTATCGTGGCGATGACCCGCAAGGGCGTGATCGGAAGCGGCCCATCCCTTCCCTGGCACATTCCCGACGACCTGAGGCTGTTCCGGCAGACGACCATGGGCCACACGCTGCTGATGGGGCGACGGACCTTCGAATCGATCGGACGACCGCTTCCCGGGCGGCGCACCCTGGTCATCAGCCGCTCTCTGGCGGCAGTCGAAGGGGTGGAGGTCTGCCGCAGCTTCGAGGAGGGGCTGGCAACGGCCCGCGGCTACGGCCGGACGGTCTTTTTCGCCGGCGGGGCGAGCATCTACCGCCGGGCTCTGGCGGTGGCCGATGCCATGATTGTGTCCTGGGTCGAGCGGGATTATGCGGGGGACGTCTTTTTCCCGGCCTTCGATCTCCGAGCCTGGACCCAGGTGGAGGCCGAAAAGCATGCGGAATTCACCCGGATCGTCTACCGTCGGCGGTAGGCTCCGGGGGCTTGCGGCCAGGGGGAGAAGAGCCGCGCCGCGATCCCCAGCTCTTCCTTGCGGGCGATCATCAGCGCGCCCCCGCCGCGCAGGGCCCGCTGCAGGCGCCGGGCGGCGGCCAGCCGGCGCTCGCCGCGATAGTAGGTAAAGGCCAGATAGCGGCAGCAGACCAGATCCATCGGCGGTGGCGGCTCGTCGGTGAGCAGGTTATGCTTTTCGAAGCGGACCATCGCGGCGATTTCGTCCGCCAGGCGCCAGAGGCCCCCCTCCCGGCGAAACCAGCGCCGGCGCAGATCTTTCGGCACTTCCCGCAGCGAACCCGGCTCATAGCAGGCTTTGCGGGCCCGTTCAAGACTGGCGTCATCGATGTCGGTCGCCAGAATGTCCACCCGCTGGCGGGGAAACCGCGCCAGCAGCCGGGCCCGCCAGAGCAGGGCCAGGGTGTAGGGCTCCTCCCCGCCGCAGCAACCGGCGCTCCACAGCCGCAGCGGCTGGTCCGGTTCTTTCTCGCTCGCCAGCCGGGGCAGGACCCTCGTCGCCAGGATCTCCCAGCGCTCCTGTTCGCGGAAGAAGCGGCTGACCGTGACCCGCATCCGATCGGCCAGTCCCGCCGCCTCCGCCGGGTCGCCGCGCAGCCGCTCAAGGTAGGCGGCATAATCCCTCAACCCCAGCTCCGCCAGGCGTTTTTCGATCCGGTGGCGGGCGGCTCGCCGGCGGTACTTCCGCCATTCCAGATCGAGGGGCGGGCAGGCTTGTTTGAGAAATTCGTCGTAGCGCATGGCCGGTATTCCGCCGGGACTTTCCGGGTAACTCGCCGGAAAAGTTGAGTTATAATGGAAACGTCAGGTCGAGAAGTCGCTGCCCGCCGAAGGAGGGGTTTGCGGAGAGCGGATGGACGAAGAATATCGCCGGCGAAGTCTGGCCAAGATCCACATCGCCAAAAAGGAACTCGGGCTGAGCGATGCCGAGTACCGGGAACTGGTGCGATCGGTGGCGCCGGGCAGGGAGTCGGCCGGTGAGCTCGGCGAGAACGAACTGCACCTGCTGCTCGACCGGCTCCACGCGCTGGGCTGGCGGCCGCGGCGGCGGCGCGAGACCGCGCGGCCCCTGCCGCCGATGGTCTGGAAGGCCCGCAACCTCTGGCTCGAACTCCACCGTCAGGGGATCGTCCGCAATGCCAGCTGGAGCGCCCTGGGGCGTTTCGCCAAGCGCATGACCGGGGTGGGCGATTTGCGCCGGCTCGACGTTCACCAGGCCTCGGTGGTCATCGAGGCGCTGAAAAAGTGGCTGGCGCGGGAAGGGGACGGTGACCGGCGCCGCGATGCCGATTAGGTGCCCGCTCAACTGGTCCGGGCTAGGGCCTCCCGGAGGTAGGCCCGGGCATTGTCGCCCAACGCTTCGGCTTGGACCTCAAACTCGACCCCCGGTTTGGCGACATCCCCTTCGAGATATCCCATCCGGCAGACACAATGCCAGTCCTTGCCGTACAGCAACTGGTGGGCGGGCATTTCCTGCCAATCGCCCGGCTGCTGGTCTTTTTCCAGTTTGTTGATGCAGTCCTGGACGAAGCCGGCGTTTTTCCCGGTACCGACATTGCCGTAGACCTTGTTTCCCGGAAACATGATGGCCAATTCCCCGAACTGGTTTTCGTAGAGTTCCGCGTTGATGTTGAAGGAAAGTTTTTCTCCCATGTTCGCCTCCGGTTGCGGCCGGGCAAGCGGGCCGCGCGATGATGTGAACGGTTCCGGCCGCCTGCCTGCGGCCCAAGGGCGAGGCCGCCCCGCACAGGCTGCGGGCAGGGGGTTCTCTGCAAGCATAGCAGGTGCATCGTGCGGCACAATCGACCCCTCGCCGCAAAGCCGGTCCCGGGCCTGACAATAAACGATCCTGTGCTAATAATATGCTAACGCTTTTCTGCTCCAGTGACGCAATAATCGCTGTCCGGCGGAAATGCGGGATGGAGGAGCCTATCATGAAGACCCTGGTGTTGAACGGCGGCAGGACCGACCGCGACGGGACCGACGCGGTCCAGGCCCTGCTGATCGAGGAGCTTGAGGCGGCCGGCTGCGAAGTCAGGGCGGTGGTCCTGCGCAACGAGTCGATCGATACCTGCAAGGGCTGTTTCGGCTGCTGGACCGCCACTCCCGGCACCTGCTGGATCGCCGATGCCGGCAGGGCGATCGCCGAGGCGGTGGTGCGCAGCGAGCTGACCGTGTTGCTGACCCCGGTAACCTTCGGCGGCTATTCTTCGCAGCTGAAGAAGGTGATCGACCGTTTGATTCCGATCATCTCGCCCTTGTTCATGCGCATTGACGGTGAAACCCGCCATCGCCCCCGCTATCCGCACTATCCGCGGTTGTTGGGCCTGGGGGTGATGGCCGAGGGCGATGCGGAAAACGAGCGGATCTTCAAAACCCTGGTGGGGCGCAACGCCGTTAATTTCCACTGCCCCGCCCATGCCGCGGGGGGCGTCTCCCCTGGCGGCGACGAGCAGGCGGTGCGCCGGCGGATTCGCGCCCTGCTCGAGGAAGCGGGAGGTGCCAAATGAGCCGGACGAACCGTGCCCTGCTGCTGATCGGCAGCCCCAAAGGCGGGCGCAGCACCTCGCGGGTGCTGGGCGATTATCTCTTTGCCGGGCTGGCCCGGGCGGGATGGCGAACCGAAACGGTCCCTCTGCCGACGGTGGCGGGATCCCGCGAGGATTTCGAGCCGGTTCTGCCGCTTCTCGACGCCGCGGACCTGCTGGTGCTGTCGTTTCCCCTGTACGCCGACAGCCTGCCGGCCATTACCACCCGGACCCTGGAGTGGCTCGCCGATCACCGGCGGCAACATCCCCAAGCCCGGGCGCAGAAATTTGCCGTCATCGTCAACAGCGGTTTTCCCGAGGTCGGGCAGAACGACACCGCCCTGGCCATCTGCCGCAGCTTCGCCCGCGAGGCGGGCCTGGAATGGTCGGGGGGGCTGGCCATGGGGGCCGGGGGGGCGCTGAGCGGCCGGTCTCTGGATGCCCTGGGGATGATGATGAGGCGGGTCAGACAGGCCCTTGAGGAGGCCGCAGCAGCCCTGGCAGCCGGCCAAGCCGTTCCTGAAAAAGCCGTTGCGCTGATGGGTCGCCCCTTCATGCCGGCGCGGGTTTACCTGTCCATGGGAACCGTCGGTTTCAAGCGTCAGGCCAAAAAGCGGGGCGTTCTCGACCGGCTGGGAGATCGGCCCTACGCCGAATAGCTGATCACCGGTCGGATTCGTACCGGGGCTAGGAGGCTGTCGGACTATCCATGAGCCGGCTGCACATTCGGCTGCTTGGCCCATATTTCAGCTCCTTTTCGGCCCATAGCTATGGCTATGAGCTCTCAAACGAGCCAAAATCTGGTCGCAAGCTTCCAAATTTTCGCTTCGGCCCGTATAGTCCGACACCCTCCTAGAGGATTGGCTTCCAGAGGGGGGCTTATCGTGTTGAAAAATCCCCTGGGGCGAAAGCCCTCCTGGTTTGAGGGAAGGCGCTTGGCCGCTAAAAGATCAAGATGTCAGATAAACCCCTTGGTTGGCTTCCCACGGGGTTTTCTTTTGCCGATTTTCCCGGAATCTCTTCTCGTTCATCCCGCTCGCCACGAACCCCGGTCGAATCCTGAGAAATTATCGATATACTTAGGTTTATCCCTGCAGTTCGGAATCCGGCCGGGGGATGACTTCCCCGCTGACGGTCCGGAGCGGAATCCGAAAGGCTCCCGAGGTGACCATGTTTCCAGCCAGATCCTTTCTTCAGCGGTGCGGCCGGCAGGCCCTGCGGCTGCTTATCGTCGCTTTGGCGGTGGCGGGTTGCGAGGACCCGGTTCCCGGGTATTTTCAGGGCTATGTCGAGGGGGAATATCTGCACGTGGCCTCGCCGCTGGGGGGGACCCTTGAGACGCTGGCGGTCCGCCGCGGGCAGCAGGTGGCGGCCGGCGATCCGCTGTTTGCCCTGGATAAGGATTTCGAGGCCGCGGCGGTTGCCGAGGGCGGGCAGCGTCTGCGGCAGGCCGAAAACCGCCTGACCGACCTCACCAAGGGACAGCGACCCAGCGAGATCGCCGCGGTTCAGGCAAGACTCGAGCGGGCCCGCGCCGAGCGTGACCTGGCCCGCGTCGAACATGAACGCCGGCAGCAGCTCTTCGCCGAAAAGACCATTTCGGCCGAGGAACTCGACCAGGCGCGCACCGCCCGGCAGCGCCGCCAGGCCGAGGTGGATGAACTGAACGCCCAGCTGCAGACCGCCCGGCTCGGTGCCCGCATCGATGAAATCGAGGCGGCCCGGGCCGAAGTGAAGGCGGCCAGAGAAAGTCTCGAGCAGGCCCGCTGGCGGCTCGCGCAGAAAAGCAAGGCGGCCGCCGAGGGGGCCTACGTCCAGGACACCCTTTACGTCGAGGGGGAGTTCGTCAGCGCGGGCCTGCCGGTGGTGAGCCTGCTGCCGCCGCGCCACATCAAGATCCGCTTCTTCGTCCCCGAAGCGGTGGTCGGCACCCTTTCCCCGGGGCAGCAGGTGGCGGTTTTGTTCGATGGGGCCCGCCGAACCTACCGGGCCGAAATCAGTTTCATTTCCCCCCAGGCCGAATACACCCCGCCGGTCATCTACAGCCGCGAAACCCGCGCCAAGCTGGTCTTCATGATCGAGGCCCGGCCGGCGGCCGGGGACGCCCCCGACTTTCATCCCGGCCAGCCCGTCGAGGTCCGCCTGGAGGTGGGTCATGACTGAGACGGGCCCGGTGATCGAGGTGCGGGAGCTGACCAAGTCCTTCGGCGACAAGACCGTGGTCAACCGGCTCTCGCTGCGGGTGGAAAAGGGGGAAATCTACGGATTTTTAGGGCCCAACGGCAGCGGCAAGACCACCTTCATCCGCATGCTCTGCGGCCTGCTGCGCCCCGATTCGGGCTCCGGGATCTGCCTCGGCTACGATATTCTGGCCGAGGCCGACCGGATCAAGCCCCACATCGGCTACATGGCCCAGAGATTCAGCCTCTACGAAGATCTGAGCGTGCGCGAGAATCTCGACTTCATGGCCCGGATCTACGGCATCGGCAGACGCCGGCAGGCGGTGGCGGAGACCATCGAGCGGATGGGACTGGCCCGCTTCGCCGAGCAACTGGCCGGAACCCTCTCCGGGGGCTGGAAGCAGCGCCTGGCGCTGGCCGCCTGCCTGCTGCACGGGCCGCGGTTGCTGCTGCTCGACGAGCCGACCGCCGGGGTCGACCCCAAGGCCCGCCGCGATTTCTGGGATGATGTCTACCGGCTGGCCGCCGAGGGGATCACCGCCTTGATCAGCACCCACTACATGGACGAGGCCGAGCGCTGCCATCGCCTCGCCTACCTGGCCTACGGCGACCTGCTCGCCGCGGGCACCGCCGCGGAGCTCATCGAGGGAGCCGCTCTGGCGACCTGGTCGGTTTCCGGGAGCATGCTCCACCGCCTGGCCGAGCAGCTCAAGCCGCTGGCGGGGGTCGATCAGGTCGTCCCCTTCGGCAACACCCTGCACGTCAGCGGCCGGGACGCCGAGCGGCTCCGACAGAGCCTGGGGCCCTTCATGACCGGCGAGTATCGCTTCGAGCCGACCGAAACCGGGCTGGAGGAGGTCTTCATCCACCTGATGCAGCAGCGCGGGGTGAAATGAGATGGGGAGCGGGCGGTTTTTTTCCGTGAGGCGATTCGCGGCGATGGTCGGCAAGGAGTTTGTCCAGATGCGCCGCGACCGGGTGACCTTCGCCATGATGATCGGCATCCCGATCCTGCAGATGGTCCTCTTCGGCTATGCCATCAATTCCGACCCCAAGCACCTGCCGACGGCCGTCCTCGCCGCCGACCACGGCGTCTTCTCCCGCACCCTGGTCGCCGCCATGCAGAACAGCGCCTATTTTCGCCTGGTCCGGGTCGCGACCAGCGAGGCCGAGGCCCGGGAGCTGATCGACCTGGGCGAGGTCCAGTTCGTCCTGTCGATCCCCGAGCAGTTCTCCCGCCGGCTGATCCGGGGCGAGCGCCCGGCGCTGCTGCTCGAGGCCGATGCCACCGATCCGGCGGCCACCAGTAATGCCGTCGCCGCCTTCCGGGTGCTGGCCGAAACGGCCCTGGAAAGGGATTTGGAGGGCCCCCTGAGCCATCTGCGCCGGGGGCAGGGCCCGATCGAGGTGGTCGTGCACCCCCGGTTCAATCCCGAGGGGATCACCCAGTACAACATCGTCCCGGGGCTGATGGGGGTGGTGCTGACCATGACCATGGTCATCATCACGGCCCTCGCCATTACCCGGGAGCGGGAGCGCGGGACCATGGAGAATCTGTTGTCCACGCCGGTTCGGCCGGGGGAGGTGATGATCGGCAAGATCATCCCGTACATCCTGGTCGGCTACCTGCAGACGGCGGTCATCCTGGTGGCCGCCCGCTACCTGTTCGAAGTGCCCCTGGTCGGCAGCCTGCCGCTGCTGCTGGCGGTCTCCCTGCTGTTCATCGCGGCCAACCTCGGGGTCGGGCTGACCTTCTCCACCCTGGCCCGCAACCAGCTGCAGGCGATGCAGATGGCCTTTTTCTTCTTCCTCCCCTCGATCCTTCTGTCGGGGTTCATGTTTCCCTTCCGCGGCATGCCCCCGTGGGCTCAGCGGATCGGCGAAGTGCTGCCGCTGACCCACTTTTTACGGGTGGTGCGCGGCATCCTGCTCAAGGGCAACGGCCTTGCGGAAACCCTCCCTCATCTCTGGCCGATCGGGATTTTCCTGCTGGTGGTCTTGTCGATCGGGCTGAAACGATACCGCCGCACCCTGGATTGACCGGCAGCGCAGGGGTGGGCAAGGGGCGACCGATTCCAGCCCGGATCGCCTTCCCCGGGAACAAAAAAAGGGCGCGCCGATTAGGAGGGTGGATCCGGCGCGCCCGAAAAGAGGGAGGTGACGAGGGGCCGACCTGCCGATTAGAGCCGGTCGGCGTGACAGAGACTATATCCCCGCCCGCAAAGGTCCGCCACGTGGGGGTCCGTAAAAGTTGACGCCAGACCTGACGTTTGCGCACTGTGCATGCGAGCGGTTTTTCCGGATCAGCCTTCGTCGGCCAGCTTGGCGGCCCTGGCGAAGGCCTCTTCCAGGTCGGGCAGATGACCGAGTTCCGGCACCACCTGGATATAGCGCACCGTCCCGCTGCGATCGACCAGGATGACCGACCGGGCCAGAAGGGCCAGTTCGTTGATCAGCAATCCGGTGGACTTGCCGAATGCGGCCTCGCGGTAGTCGGAGAGATACCAGATGTCGGTCAGATCCGCCGCTTCGGCGAAGCGTTTCTGGGCGAAGGGAAGATCGCGACTGATGGTGATGCGCCGGACCCCTTCGGGCAGTTTGTCTCCTTCCTCGCCGAGGTAATGGGTCTGCCGCTCGCAGACGCCGGTGTCGAGGGAGGGGACGATGTTCAGAAACAGGACCGAGCCGGTCTGCCGGGAAAGGTCCACCTGCTTGAGGTTGGAATCGATCAGGGGCACCGACGGCAGCTTCTCGCCCACGGCGATGGGGTTGCCGAGCAGGGTCAGGGGGGTGCCGCCGCGGGTGATGCCCGTCCCCGGCTCCACCGACCCTTGATCAACCGGAATCGGCGCCAGCTGAGCGCCCAGACAGGCGCTCAGCAGCGCAGCGGCACACGCCGTCAACAGATTTTTGACCAGCCTGTTGTTCATGGTGAACCTCCTCGGAAGTCTGGTTTTGCGAAAATTCTACCATGTCCGCCGATGATTGTGCTGCCCTGGGCCTGCGTCTCAGAAAAAGGGGCTTGGCCGTGACGGCGTCAAATCGCTGACTTGCGGTCGAGGAAGCGACTCCCCGCTGGTTGCCGATGGAGGCGGCCCAGCGCTGGCACGAAATTTGATGTCAGCTGGGCAGGGGGGTGGTCCCTTCGGGCCGACCAGACGGTTTCTTGCAGGAGATGTGACAATGGGCAATTTGTGCGGCGACCTGAGCCTGATGCCCCTGGAAAAGGTCCTTCATTGGGCTCTCGTGGGGAAAAGGAATGGAGTTCTGACCCTCAGCAACGGGTCCCGGGGGAAAAAACTGTACCTGAAGGACGGCCATATCGTCTTGCGCGGCCAGGCCGGCCAGGGGGGTGCCACCGCACCGGATCAGAAGGCCGATGCCCTGGTCGAACTGGTGGCCCGCGCTCTGCGCGAACCGATGAGCTGGTCTTCGGGCACGTTTGAATTTGTGCAGAACACGCCCCTGCCGAGGGCCGGCGGCAGTTCCGTCGCTCTGCCCATTTCCCGGATCCTGAGCCGGGTCGCGGAACTGGAGGCGGCGCCCGGAGCAGGCCTTGAAGACGAGCAGGAGGCGCTGATCGAGCAGGTCGGCCAGCGGATCATGGACGGCGACTTCGAGCTCCCGCCGATGCCCGACATCATCCTTAAAATTCACCGCTGCCTGAACGATGAACATGGCTCGGCCCGGGAGGTGGTCCGCATCATCACCGCCGACCAGGTGCTCACATCGAAAATTCTCAAGGCGGTCAATTCGGCTTTTTACAGTCTTGCCAATCCGGTCACTTCGGTCCGGCACGCCATCGTCTGCCTGGGCTACAAGACGGTCCAGGGAATCGTTACCGCGCAGACCCTGGGCAGCCTTTTCGTCCGCAACCGGGAGGCGGTGCGCAAGGTGCTCCAGCACGGTTTCAAATGTGCCTATCTGGCCCGGGCCATCGCCGCCGAGGCGGGAGCGAATGAAGAGGAGGCCTTCGTCTGCGGGCTGCTGCACAATATCGGCAAAACCGTCCTGATGAACCTCTGTGGCGATTACGGGCTGTCCCGCGAGGCCGGAGAGCAGCTCGCGGACCGCTACCATCAACAGGTCGGGGTGCTGCTGGCGGCCAAGTGGAATCTTCCCGAACTGGTCATCGAAACCATCGAGTTCCATCACGCCCCGGCCCAATCCCGGTTTCCGGGCCCCGCCGTCGAGCTGGTCCACCTGGCTGATGGCCTGCTCAAAGGTCCGGAAATGCCGATCACCCACCAACACTTCGGCAAGCACCTCGATTTTTCCCGGATCAGCATCGAGCGCATCCAGGAACAGGTTCCCCAGATCGAGGCCATGGCGGTGGAGATGATCTGACGGCATACCGCCGCCCGGCCGTTCCTCCTGTACCCCCTTAATTACCCTGAGCGGTTTTCCCCCGCCAGACCACCGTAGCCACAGCATGAAATAATCCAGCGCCCGGCCGGCATGGCAGACCTTTATCCGCAGCCAGGTTCGGGTAGCCGATTTAGCAGCTCCGGTCAGCCTTTAAGCTCGCCCGGCCCGGTCGGTGGTGCGGTTGCCGGAGCGGACAGGGGCGCCTGGCCCGAATTTCGCGCCTTTACGATCTGCTCGGATAATTGCAGGGCGATCCAGCCCACTGCAGCCAGCACCAGCAGGGTTGGCAGGATGTTCCAGAGAAGGTGGTGACGCAGGCGCTGGAGCAGGCTCGGGGGCTTGTGGGCCTGGTCCGAGGGAATGTGAGGTTCGGCGGTCCGGTCGGTATTCATCGAGAGTCCCTCCCCTGGTGCCCGATGATGGGCCCCCCTGGTCACAACCACTTGCAAGATAAGGGCCGGCAGAAAGGGCGAGGCTTTGGCAGAGGGGCAATAATCTGTTATAGTGACCCATTCGACCCTGTCCACCAAGGCGGCCGGCCATCCGAGCGAGGATTCCGTTCATGACCCTGACCGACGAAACATCCCCATCCCCCTTTCCGGTGCTGATCGTGGAGGATGACCGTTTTTTGCGGGGTGTTCTCGAAGACATGCTCGCCGAGGCCGGCTACCCGGTGGAAGCGGTGAGCAACGGCGCGGAGGCCCTGCGGCTGATGGCGCAGGGGGCCTACCGGATTCTGATCACCGACTGGGTCATGCCGGGAATGGATGGGCTGGAACTCTGCCGGCTCCTCCGTCGGAAACCATCGGATCGTTATACCTACATTCTGATGTTGACCGCCCATGGCGAAAAAGAGGACCTGATTGCCGGCCTGGAGGCCGGCGCCGACGAATACCTGGTGAAGCCGGTCAACCCGGTGGAGTTGAACCTGAGGTTGAAAATCGCCCAGCGGATCCTCAATCTGGAAAGGTCGCTGAGGCAAAGCATCGAAGAGATCAAACAGCTGAGCCTGAAGGATCCGCTGACCGGGTTGTATAATCGCCGGTTTCTGGTGGAGCGCTTGCCCCAGGAAATCAAGCGGTCCTACCGGTACAGCCGTCCCCTGTCGCTGGTCATGGTCGACATCGACCATTTCAAGGCGATCAACGACACCTACGGGCATCCGGCCGGCGACGCGGTACTGAAGGTCTGCGCCGGCTGCCTCATGGAAACGGTGCGCGACGACCTGGACTGGGTGGTGCGCTATGGCGGCGAAGAGTTCGTGCTGGTGCTGCCGGAGACCGATCTCGACGGCGCGCTCGCTGCCGCCGAGCGGCTGCGGCAGCGGGCCGCAGAAGAAAGGATCGGCGCCGAAGGCCAGCAGATCCGCATCACCGCCAGCTTCGGGGTGGCCAGCCTGCCGCCGCAACCGAAAAAAGAATGGCTGCGGATGGAATCCCTGCTCGAATGTGCCGACCGCTGCCTGTACCGGGCCAAGCGGGAAGGGCGCAACCGGGTGCGGGGCCTGCGGCTCTGAGCCGGTTTGTCCAAGAGCCAGAACATCATTGTTTCCCCCCTCATCAACAGCAACGGAATGCACTCCTTATGAAACCAGAAGAAAAACACCGGCCCATCTATCTTAAAAATTACCAACCGCCCGCCTATCTGGTCGATACGGTCGAGCTTCGTTTCGATCTCGACGAGGCGCGCACGACGGTCCATTCGAAACTGGCCCTGCGGCGCAATCCGGCCGCCGCGGCCCGGGATCAAACCCTGGTTCTGCACGGCCGCCAGCTGGTTCTTAAGCACCTGCGCCTCGACGGCCGCGAACTCGGCGCCGAGCGCTATCGGAGGGACGAGGAAACCCTGTGCATCGAAGGGGTTCCCGAGGCCTTTTGCCTGGAAGTGGTCACCGAAACCAGCCCGCTCAACAATACCTCCCTCGAAGGCCTGTACACCTCAGGCGGCAACTTCTGTACCCAGTGCGAGGCCCAGGGGTTCCGCAAGATCACCTATTATCCCGACCGGCCCGATGTCATGGCGAGGTTCACCACCACCATCGCCGCCTCGCGGGAGAAATACCCGGTGCTCCTCTCCAACGGCAACCTGGTGGAGCAGGGGAGCCTCGCGGACGGCCGGCACTTCGCCGTCTGGGAGGACCCCTTTCGCAAGCCGAGCTACCTGTTCGCCCTGGTGGCCGGCGACCTGGTGAGCATCGAGGATAGCTTCGTCACCGCCTCCGGCCGTGAGGTGCAGTTGCGGATCTACGTCGAGGCGCGCAACCGCGACAAGTGCGCCCACGCCATGCGGTCGCTGAAAAAGGCGATGCGCTGGGACGAGGAGGCCTTCGGCCGGGAGTACGACCTGGACATCTACATGATCCTGGCGGTGGATGACTTCAACATGGGGGCGATGGAAAACAAAGGGCTCAACATCTTCAACTCCAAATACGTGCTGGCCCGGCCCGAAACCGCCACCGATGCCGACTTTCAGGCGATCGAAGGGGTCATCGGCCACGAATACTTCCACAACTGGACCGGCAACCGGGTAACCTGCCGCGACTGGTTCCAGCTCTCGCTCAAGGAAGGGCTCACGGTCTTTCGCGATCAGCAGTTCTCGGCCGACATGACCTCGCGGGCGGTCAAGCGGATCGAAGACGTGCGGATCCTGCGCAACGCCCAGTTTCCCGAGGACGCCGGCCCCATGGCCCACCCGGTGCGGCCCGACGCCTATGTCGAGATCAACAACTTCTACACCAGCACCGTCTACAACAAGGGGGCCGAGGTCATCCGCATGTACCACACCCTGCTCGGCGTCGAAGGGTTTCGCCGCGGGATGGATCTGTATTTCGAGCGCTTCGACGGCCAGGCGGTGACCACCGACGATTTTCTCCAGGCCATGGCCGACGCCAACGGCGCCGACCTCGAACAGTTCCGGCTCTGGTACAGCCAGGCCGGCACCCCGCAGCTGCTGGTTGCGGGGGATTACGACCCGGCGGCCCGGACCTACGCCCTGAGCATCCGCCAGAGCTGTCCGCCGACCCCGGGGCAGGCCGAAAAGCGGCCCTTCCATATCCCCCTGGCGATGGGGCTGCTCGATGGGCAGGGCAACGACCTGCCGCTGCAGCTCGCAGGGGAAAGCGCGCCGGCCGCTGCCGCGACCCGGGTGCTGGAGCTGCGCCGGGCCGAAGAAACCTTTCGTTTTGTCAATGTCCCCTGCCCGCCGGTCCCCTCGCTGCTGCGGGGCTTTTCGGCGCCGGTCAAGCTGCAGATGGACTATTCGGCCGACGAGCTGGCCTTTCTCATGGCCCACGACAGCGACGAATTCAACCGTTGGGAGGCCGGACAGCAGCTGGCGGTGCGGCTGATGCTCGAGCTGATCGGCGATTACCAGGCGGGCCGGCCGCTCGCTCTCGATAGCGGCTTTCTCGAGGCGTTCCGCCTGACTCTCTGCGATGACCGGGCCGATCCGGCTCTGCTCGCCCAGGCCCTGACCCTGCCCACCGAAACCTACCTCTTCGAACAGATGGCCGTGGCCGACCCCGAAGCGGTCCATGCGGTGCGCGAGTTCATGCGCAAGACCCTGGCCGAAAACCTGCGCCGGGAGTTCACCGCCGTGCTCAAAGCCAGCCGGACCTCGGGCCTCTACAGCACCGACCCGGCGGAGGTCGGCCGCCGCAGCCTGAAAAACCTCTGCCTGAGCTACCTGATGACCCTGGAGGATCCCGACATCGTCCGCTGGTGCCGGGAGCAGTTCGAGCAGGGCGAAAACATGACCGACGTCATGGCGGCCCTCCACTGCCTGGCCAACAGCGAGGCTCCGGAGCGCGCCTCGGCGCTGGCCGGATTTTACGCTAGATGGCAGCAGGATCCGCTGGTGGTGGACAAGTGGTTCACCCTCCAGGCCAGCTCGCGGCGCCCCGACACCCTGGCCGAAGTCAAGCGGCTCATGGACCATCCGGCCTTCAACATCAAAAATCCCAATAAGGTGCGGGCGCTGATCGGCGCCTTCTGCCAGGGCAATCCGGCCCGTTTTCATGACGCCGGCGGCGCCGGCTACGCCTTTCTCGGCGACCAGGTGCTGGCCGTCAATCGGCTCAACCCCCAGGTCGCAGCCCGGCTGCTGGCGCCGCTGACCCGCTGGCGCCGTTTCGACAAGGAGCGCCGGCAGCAGATGAGAGCCCAGCTGGAGCGGCTGCTGCAGGCGGCGGACCTGTCCCGGGATGTGTACGAGGTGGTCTCCAAGAGTCTGGTGTGAAAAGAAGCATTCACCGCAGAGGACGCAGAGAAAACCCTGAGAAAATGACCTGGAAAGTTTTTGATTCCTCAAAGTCGTTCTCTGCGGCGGAAACAGGTTCTTCTCCTAAGTCAACGGAGGGAAATAGGATGGATCAGGTTCTGATTGTCGGATGCGGGGATATCGGTCGCCGCGTCGGGGCCCTGGCCAGGGCCCAAGGGGCCGAGGTGAGGGGGCTGGTGCGCTCGGCGGAAAGCGCTGCAAAGCTCACCGAACTCGGCATCGAACCGCTGGTGGCGGATCTGAATGCCGGCGCTCAGCTGCAGGGACTGCCCACCGCCGGGGCCGTGGTCTACTACCTGGCCCCGCCTCCGGGCGGGGGGCACACCGACCCCAAGGTGCGCAACTTCTGCGCCGCGATCAACCCCGGCGACGAACCGCGCCGGCTGGTCTACATCAGCACCAGCGGGGTTTACGGCGACTGCGGCGGTGCGCTGGTCAGCGAGGAGACGCCGGTCAACCCCCAGACGGCGCGGGCCAAGCGCCGAGTCGACGCCGAGACCGTGCTCCGCCAGTGGGGCCGGGAGCGGGGCGTCGCTGTGATCATCCTGCGGGTGACCGGTATCTACGGTCCCGGGAGGCTGCCGGTGGCCCGGCTGCAGGGAGGCCACCCGCTGCTGCGTATCGAGGAATCGCCGCCGACCAACCGCATCCATGCCGATGACCTGGCCCGGGTGTGTCTCGCCGCGGCAAAGAAGGGGGAGCAGGGCGACATCTTCAACGTCAGCGACGGCCATCCCGGCACCATGACCGAATACTTCCTGGCCATCGCCGAGCTGTTCGGGCTGCCCCGCCCGCCGCTGGTCTCCATGGAGGAAGCGCGCCGGGTCATGACCCCGCTGATGCTCTCCTACCTCACCGAAGCGCGGCGCATGGACAACCGCAAAATGCTCGACAAGCTCGGCATCGAGCTGCTTTATCCGACCCTGGCGCAGGGGCTCAGGGCCTCGCTGGGCCCATGACCACGGTGCGCGAGGCGCTTCACCCTGCATATCCCTGCCGAGCCGTATCTGATCGGGGCGCAAGCCCCGATTCCCTTCTTCAGCGCCCGAATCCGGCGCTTCGCAGAAAACCCAAACAGGGTTTTGCAGGTAATCGGGAAATGTTGTGTTAAAGTTTTAACCTTGCAGCTGAGATGATACGGGTGTCGATATTCTGAAGGCGGCGGCGGGTACGGGAGGTGCAATGAGATATTGGGGCTTGATGACGGCTGTCCTGTGGGGTCTCTGTGTGATATTTGCCTCGGGATCGCCGGCTGCGGTCGAGATGGAGGAGGCTTTCGCACGGGATTGTGCCGAATGCCACGGCGACCAGGTCGGTGAATTGGCCGGCACCAGGACCGCTCACCGGGCTCTGGGCTGCACCGACTGCCACCAGACCCATACCGGCCCTGCCGACTGCACCGACTGTCATTCCCCCCACGGCGAGGCGATGAGCGGCACCGACTGCCGCAGCTGTCATGCCCCCCACAACCCGCTGCCGATCCGCTACTGGGCGGGCATTTCTCCCGAGTTGTGCGCGGCCTGCCACGGGGAAACGGTCGAGCAATTCGAGCGTCTCGGCGCCGCCCACCAGCTCCAGGTCGGCTGCTTCCGCTGTCACCGGGAGCATCCGCCGGCGCCGGCCAGCGCGCCGGCGGCCTGCAACCGCTGCCACCAACAGGAAAAGAACGCCCATTTCGCCCTGACCGGCTGTCGCTCCTGCCATATCCCCCATGCCCCCAGGGCCAAGCCCCTGGCGGAAATGAAGAATCTTCGCGCCGCCTGCGTCTCCTGCCATCCCCGGGCGCAACAAGATGCCCAGGCACCGCCCGCGGTCCATGCCGGAGTGGAGTGCTTCGCATGTCACCAACTGCATCGGCTCTCGGCGGACTGCCGCCAGTGCCACGAATCCCATGCCGAGTCGATGGGCAGGGAGGCCTGCCGGGCCTGTCATCCGCCCCATGCCCCCACCGCCATCCGTTATGATGCCCAGGTCCCGGCGCAGCTCTGCGCCGCCTGCCACCAGAGCGAGGCGCAGACCCTGGCCGTTTCGGGAGGCGCTCACGGCCAAGCCCTCGGCTGCGCCCAATGCCACATCGACCATCCGCCCCAAGAGATCAGCTACCCGGCCTGCGCCCGGTGCCACGGGCCCGCCGAGCAGCCCCATTTCACCCTGGAGGGCTGCGACGGGTGCCATCCGGCCCACGCCCCCCTGGCCGGGGGCTGGGCGGCCATGGAGAATCTCCGGCCCGCCTGCCTTTCCTGCCATTCCGAACCGGCGGCCAAGGCCGAGGCCAACCCCAGCCCCCATGCCGGGATGGACTGCACCGACTGCCACCAGGCCCATGGCCAGGAGCTGAGCTGCCTGGACTGCCACCAACCCCACGGCCCGGCCATGGGCCGCGGCGACTGCCGGCGCTGCCATGACCCGCATCAGCCCACGGTCATCGCCTTTGTCGGTCCGCCGATCGTTTTCGAGGGGGCGATCTGCACCCCCTGCCACGGTCAGGCCGTCAGCGAAGTTCAGACGCACGGCGCCGCTCACCAGAGCGCCCTCGAATGCCTGGAATGCCACGGTGACCACCCCGATGCCGGCTGCCGCAAATGTCATTCGGTGCATCCCCAGCGGCAGGCCATTTCGGCAAGCTCGTGCACCGATTGCCACCAGCCCGCGGCGAAAGACCACTTTGCCATCGGCGGCTGTGCGGCCTGCCATCCGCCGCACCGCCCCCTGCAGGTCGATCTGGCGGCCTTCGAGCCGCTGGCGCCGGCCTGCCTGTCCTGCCATCAGGCGGTGGGCCGCGACCGCCGGGAGAAGCCGAGCGCCCATGCCTATATGGACTGCAGCCAGTGCCATGAAAAGCACGTCGCGCACAAAAACTGCCAGGAATGCCACCAGCCCCACGCGCCCCAGATGAGCTACGGCGACTGCATCACCTGTCACCGCCCCCATACCCCCAGGCAGGTCGCCTACCCGGCGGACCTGCCGCAGGTTCTGTGCACCCCCTGTCATGCCGAGCCGGCCAAGACCCTCGCCGCCGAGGGCGGTCCCCACGGCTCGGCGGTCTCCTGCGCCGCCTGCCATCCCGCGCATCCCCCCGAGGGGAAGCAGACCGTCGCCTCCTGCCGCAGCTGTCATCCCCGGCTGCAGAAGCGGCATTATACGGTGGAGCCCTGTCTTCCCTGCCATGTCGCCCATGCCCCGAAGCGGATCGATCTCGCGGTCAAGAAGGAGGTCAAGCCGGTCTGCCTGTCCTGCCATCATCCGGTGGGGCGGTTCATGGACATTCATCCCAGCGAGCACGCCGGGCTCGACTGCCACCAGTGCCATACCGAGCACCGCGACCATCGGGAATGCTCGGCTTGTCACCAGCCCCACAGCGCGGAGATGGGCCATGCCGATTGTCTCATCTGCCACGAGCCCCACACCCCCACGCAGATCCGCTATTTCAGGAAGGTTCCCGCCGAATTCTGCGCCGCCTGTCACCAGGAGCAGAGCGCGCTGATCGCGGACCAGGGCGGAGCCCATCGACTGAAGGGCGGCTGTGTGCGCTGCCACCGGAATCACCCGCCCAACGGCCGACCGACCGCGGCGGCCTGCGCCCGCTGCCACGACCCGGCTGACCGGGACCATTATGCCGTCGCCGGCTGTGAAGCCTGTCACCGACCCCACGCTCCCCGCGACCTCGATTTCACCAAGGTCGAAGCGGCCCGGCCGGCGTGCGTCAGCTGCCACCGGAAGCAGGACCAGGCGATGCGCGATCGACCCAGTGCCCATAACGGGGTCGACTGCAGCCGCTGCCATCTCGATCATCGCCAGACCCAGGCCTGCGACGCCTGTCACCCGGGGCATTCCGCGGATATGGCCCCGACCGACTGCCGGCATTGCCACCCCGCCCACACCCCGAACCGGGTGGCCTTTGCCGCCCAGGTTCCGCCGGGCTTCTGCTCTGTCTGTCATCAGGAGGTCGCCGGCATGCTGGCCGGCACGTCCTCGAGACATCAGGGCTTGAACTGCCTCGATTGCCACCAGGGCGAACATGGGGCGGCCATGGCCTGCGACAGCTGCCACGGCTGGCCGCACGAACCGGCCCTGCTCCAGAAATACCCGGACTGCCGCACCTGTCACGGCAATCCCCATGATCTCGCCCCTTGGAAAGTCGAGTGACCCATTTTGGGCCGGCGGGGGCCGCAGCCTCCCGCCGGCAACCTTGCAAAGGGAGGGTAGACCGATGAAGTCAACGTCTTGTTTCGCCAGGGCGGCTCTGGCCCTGGCCTTGGGCCTGATGACCGGAGTTCCGGGCCTGGCCGGTGCCGCCGCCCCCGCCGGGGAGCAAGGGCAGCCGGCCGGGGTCTACCAGCAGACAGTGCCGGAGATGACCACCCTGGAATGCGCCCGTTGCCACTACCAGGTCTTCGTGACCATCCGCGATCGCGGCGGCCGCCACCAGCTCGAATGCCGCGAGTGTCACCTCCGGTTCCACAGCTTCAAGCCGGGGCTGGCCTGGGAGGAGCGGGTCCCTTCCTGCCGGCAGTGCCACGATCCGGTCCACGGCGCGGCATTCGTAAAATGTCTCGCCTGTCACCGGGAAGCCCATGCGCCTCTGGAAAGCATGGTCGGCGCCGAGCAGTTGGCCGGAACCTGCGCCGATTGCCATCGGTCGGCGGCAACCGAACTGGAAGAGCACCCCAGCGCCCATGCCGAAATGGGCTGCGCCGAATGCCACCAGGGCCGCCACGGCTATCGCCCGAAGTGCAGCGGGTGCCACAGCGAAACGCACACCCCCGTTGTCGACAACGCCGGCTGCCAGGTCTGCCACCCCTCCCACCGGCCGCTGGAGGTGACCCTCAAGGGGGACATCGATAACCAGCTCTGCCGGGGCTGTCATCCCCAGCCCGCCGCCGCCATGGCGGAAAGCCAGAAGAAGCATTCCGCCATGGCCTGCGTCTTCTGCCATGCCGGAACCCACGGTTTCAGTCCCACCTGTCAGCAGTGTCACGGCGACGGGCCGCACAATCCCGAACTGCTGAAGGGGTTCGAGGACTGCCGGGACTGCCATGGCGAACCCCACGGGCTGAGCCTGACCCCCACCTGAACCGGAGGGAATCGCCTAGAGGTAGGCGCCTATGAGCAAAACGCATCTGGTCCTGATCGCCGGCGGCCTGACGGTCCTGCTCGCCGCGGTCGGTTTCTATCAGTTGAAAACCCGCTACTGCTGGCCCTGCAGCGATCTCGAACGCCTGGAGCGGGGCAGCCGGCTGGTCTGCCAGGAGCCGGTTGCGGTCCGGCAGCGGGGCCTGCAGATGATCCGGACCGCCGCCGACCGCGACGATCCCGGGGCCCTGGCCCTGCTCGGCGAGTTGTACCTGAAGAACCTGCCCCCGGGCTATCGCGCCGGAAACAGCGAGACTCTGCAGTGCGCTGACGATCTGGTCGGAAGCGATCCCGAAAAGGCGCGCTTTCACTTCCGCCGGTTGATCGACCGGGAACAGCTCAGCCCGCCGCTCGAGCACAACCTGGGGTTGCTGTTGCGAGAGGGGATGCTCGGCCCGGAAAGAGCGGTCGAAAAAGCGAACGCCTATTTTCAGAGGGCGGCCGCAGGGGGGTACCCGCCGGCCATGTTCGAGCTGGGCATGCTGGCCTGGAAAGCGGCGCGTTACCCGGAGGCCGAGAGATGGTTCAGCGAAGCCTACCGGCGCGGCGGCCACCCGGGGGCGGCGCTCGTGCTCGGCGACTACCAGTTGCAGGGTCGGGGCGGAAAAGTCGACGCGGCCCGGGCTGTTTTCTGGTACCGCAAGGCGCTCGGGGCCGCCCAGCGAAAAGACGCCGCCGAAGTCGATCGCGGGGTGGCGCGGGCGGCCCGCTACCGGCTGCAGATCGCCGAGGGACGCCTGCGGCAACAACCAATTCGCATCGGCTACGCTCTGCAGGGCGGGATCGACCATTACCGGGTGCTGATCCGGGAGGCCGGCGAAACCTCCGTCGGCACCGTGAGCCGGGAGGGCGAGGCCGCGATCGCCCGGTTCTTCGGCAAGGGCAACCGTGCAAAGGGGGGGGAAGAATTCCGGGCGGAGTCGATGAACGCCGGCCTGCACTGGTTGCTCAACCGGTATGCCGCCGCTCGTTACGGCGCCGACCGGCCGGCCCGTTTCGTCCTCCAGCCCGACTGATTCGGCCGCGCTCTTCGATGCCGCCGCTCACGGGTTCTCCCCGGTCCGAGCCGGTATGTTCCCCTGTTCCCCATATCCCGTCAGCTCGACATAGCCGTGGCCGGTGATCCTCTGGGCGCCGCGGCTGCCCCGCACCTTCACGGCTCCTTCCCAGTAACGAAGCGAGGTCTGCAACTCCTGATCGGCAAGGTAGGGCTCGATCTGCAGCATGAGCTTGTCGCCGGGAATTTCCAGCCGCCACCGGGAAGGGTAGGTCGTCCCGCTGCGCGGGCTCTGCCAGCTATCCAGCTCTTCGAGAACGATCTGGCCGAGGTTCAGGCGCCGCGCGGTTCCGTCCGGCTCGACCCAGGTGCCGCTGCTCATCGGATCGGCGCTGCCGTCGCGGCGGCGCAGGCGGTAGAACATCAGTTCCCGGCCATCGTCGAGCTGCAGGCTGAACCAGTCCCAGCCGACCTGATCGGGACCGAGGGCGCTGGTGCTCCATTCGCGGTCGAGCCAGCTGGTTCCGGCCACCGCCAAGGTTTTGTCCCCGACCCGCAGCCGGCCGGTGGTCGGCAGGCGGGTCAGCGAATAGTAGTAGGAGGCGTTGCCCGGCTCGGCGCTCTTGCGGCTGAGCCCTTCATCGCCCTGCAGGATCACCGGCTTGGCCCTGGTCAGGGTCAGGTCGATGGCGATTTCGCCGCCGTCGGCCTGCAGCCGCATCGGCAGGGCGTTTGCGTCGAGGCCGGCGGCGGACCAGTGCTCCAGCCAGACCCGAAACGGCTCGGCGGTGGCTCCGGCAAGGCCCAGGGCGGCCCGGGCGAACCGCTCGAAGCTGTAAAACCGCTGGCCGGCGACGTCACTCAGCGCGAAATGGGCCATGTAGATCTGATGGGTGGCCCAGTGCGAATCCCGCGCCAGGGGTTCGGGGGCGAGGGCGATGCGGAAGAAGGTCA
>NPID01000804.1_pt1 | contig 41277 bp, 28 predicted proteins | sample 8637491 | NCBI WGS metagenome assembly NPID01 (sample SAMN07420843, study PRJNA396082) | bioreactor metagenome | isolation source: sample BA6 brine-fed electro-methanogenic bioreactor BA | place: Japan: Kochi | collected 2016-06-14 | reverse complement strand
TGATATCCGCGCTGATGCATCCATAGAGAAAATCATGCGGATGCGCCGCGAGCAGCCCCCGAAGTGCCGCCGGCAGGAGTTGAAGGTTGTCGAGGATGTGGCTGCCGAGTTGCAGGTGGATGCCGATGCCCCAGGCATATGCATCCCCGGGCCACAGAATCATGGCTAACACGACGGCCAGAAATATTTTCGAAACCATGAGGTCCTTAATAATTGTGATGCGTCACAAAAAGGATAGAACACCCTGCGGTGAGTGTAAAGGTGATGATGCCCACTTCGGATAAAAAAGAAATTGCCGATCTGTGCGCTCAGGTTCGTGGTCTGCTGCAGGATTTCGAACACCTCGGCGTAAATGAGGTTTTTGTTCAGGACCCGCCGTCCGAGTTGCCTCGATGTCCGGTCGGCGAGCGACCGTCCGACGATGAGAAGATGGGGTGCCGCCCTGAGACCCTCGAAGAGATCGCTGCTGAATTGCACAACTGCCAGCGCTGCCCTTTGAGCAAGCGGCGCCGGAATGTGGTGTTTGGCGTTGGAGACCCTCAGGCGCAACTTGTGTTTGTCGGGGAAGGGCCGGGTCGAGAAGAGGATGAAAAAGGGGAGCCCTTTGTCGGTGAGGCCGGCAGACTGCTTGACCGTATTCTGTCCGCCATGGGCTTAAATCGCGATCAGGTTTATATCTGCAATGTCGTCAAGTGCCGCCCGCCGGGGAACCGCGACCCCCTTCCGGAAGAAATCGAGCACTGCGAGCCTTATCTCAAACGTCAATTGGCTACGATCAACCCCCGCGTTGTTGTTGCCCTGGGCCGCTTCGCCGTACAGACCCTGCTGCGTGATTCCGCACCTATCAGCCGGTTGCGCGGTCATTGGCGGGAGTATGAGGGAATTGCCCTGATGCCGACTTTTCACCCCGCCTTTCTGTTGCGAAAGCCGGCGATGAAGCGCGAGGTCTGGGAGGATATGAAACAGGTCCTGCACCGCTTGCGTGAACTGCGGGACTGAGGGGCCTGCTCAATGCCTGGGGCGTGGGAAGGGGAGAACGGCCGCTTCTCTCCGCGCATTCTGGCGTTCGCGCATGACTTTTTCCGGGTTGTTGACGACTTCCTGAAAATTGGCGAAATGTTCCCAGAAGATTTCGACCATCTTGTTCATGCGCATGATCGGGTCATGATACGCCTGTAGTCGTGCTTCAATCGTGAATTGAAGTCCGTGAGCGCGTTTTTGAAAATCCTCCGGAAAGGTCTGAATGGTTTCTTCGATGAGCGCCTTGCGTCTTAGTTCAAACTGCTCCTGGTCCTGAAAATAGAGCTGACTTAATTCTTCAAAGAAGGCCTGGTTGTCCTGATCGGAAAATTCCATAGTCCCCTCCCTCTTTTTCACCATGTCACCGGTTGGTATTAAAACCTGTTACACCATGAAAACGACCTTTGCAAATCATAATATTTTCGTTTTTGCATGAACAAAAAAACGATTCATAAATGACTTGCGATCTTTTCGAGAACGAACTCCTGAGATGCAGGGGCGCGGTGATGTCACTGCGCTACTGTTGCCGCAGATATGCGGTTGTCAGGTTTCAATTTTCAGGCGTTTTATTTTTTCAACCAGGGTTGTGCGATTGATGCTGAGCAGGTTTGCGGCCCTCGCTTTGACGCCATTGCTCAGCTCGAGCGCTTCCTGGATCATGGTGCGTTCAATATTGCCGATGATTTCAGGCATATTGACGCCGGACTCGGTGACGCGTGGCGCGCTGGCCAGCACCGAATCCGTGCCGCTGGCTTCGCCGATATAGGGGGGCAGGTCCTGCGGTTCGATGATCTCGCTGTCTGTCAGCGCCACCGTGCGCTCTATGAGGTTTTCCAGCTCGCGCACATTGCCCGGCCAGGCGTAATTCTCCAGCGCCGTCATGGCCGCGGGGGAGATCGACATCAGCGAGCGATCCATTTCCTGGCAGAATTTCTGCAGAAAATTGCGCGCCAGAAGGGCGATGTCTTCACGTCGTTCTCTGAGCGGCGGAAGCTCGATCGGGATCACGTTGAGGCGATAGTAAAGGTCTTCGCGAAACTGCCCCTTTTTGACCTGATCCTCCAGGTCGGCGTTGGTTGCGGAAACGACCCGCACGTTGAGTTTGACCTTGCGGGTCGTCCCGATACGCTCGATTTCCTGCTCCTGAAGGACCCGCAGCAGTTTCATCTGCAGGTGCATCGGCATGGTACCGATTTCATCCAGAAAGATCGTCCCTTTGTCAGCCGCTTCGAATTTGCCGGCTTTTTCCGAAACGGCGCCTGTAAATGCCCCCTTGGCATGGCCGAACAGTTCGCTCTCCAGCAGGTCGGCGGGGATTGCGCCGCAGTTTATCGCTACGAAGGGTTTGTCCTTGCGGGGGCTGTTGTAGTGGATCGCTTTGGCGACCAGCTCTTTGCCGGTGCCCGATTCTCCCAGGATGAGAATGGTTGACTCGGTGTTGACGATGCGCTCAAGGCGGGAGAAAACCTGCTGCATCGGCAGGCTGTTGCCGATGATATTGTCGAATTTGTATTTGCCTCTGAGCTGTTGTCGCAAATAGAGGTTTTCGGCCACGAGGCGGCTTTTTTCCACCGCCTTGGCAACGATGACCTTGAGTTTTTCAAAGTTGAAGGGTTTTGTGATATAGTCGAACGCCCCTTCTTTCATGGCTTCAACTGCAGTTTCCGCCGAGGCGTTGCCGGTAATCAGGATGACGCTGGTGTAGGGGCTGTCTTCCTTGACGCGTTTCAGGATGTCGATGCCGCTCACGCCGGGCAGAAACAGGTCGGTGATGATGATTTCAAAGGGTTTTTTCTCCATGATCTCCAGGGCTTCTTCGCCGGTGACGGCTGACTGAACCTGATAGCCCGAATGAGACAGCAGCAGAGTGAGTGCCTGCCGATTGTGTGCCTCGTCGTCGATCACGAGAATCTGTGTGCTGGATTTCATGCCGTAGCCTTCCCTCCAATGGTTCAACGCCACATGTCCGTCACAAAATTGACGATCCAATATCCATACCATGACGACTGGATTGAGCGCAACAATTTCGCGGAGATAAGAGTACGACCGTTCCCATTTAATTCCTCGCCGCGAATGGTAGCGGAAGATTGACAAGCATCGACCATCGGCTAATCTTTCTCTATGGTGCGATTTCAACGGTTTACATTTCTTCTTGGCCTGATGTGCCTGGTGATTTCCGGCCTGGTCCCGTCCGCTGCCCATTGCCGTGAAGGGGACACCCTTTCTGTGTTGCCGGTCGCTGATGTCATCAACCCGGTGGTGGCCGGCTTTGTTCAGGACGAGATCGAGCGCGCCAACCGCCTTGAACGGCGTGCCGTTCTGCTGGAGCTTGATACGCCCGGTGGACTGGACACGTCCATGCGTCAGATCATCCAGTCCATTCTCGGTTCGCGCATCCCCGTAATTGTTTATGTTTACCCCCATGGTGCGCGAGCGGCTTCCGCCGGCGCGTTGATAACGCTGGCCGCAGATTTTGCCGTCATGGCGCCTGGGACCAATCTTGGTGCCGCCACACCGGTTTCACTCACACCTCCCACAGGTGGTGGCGAGCAGGGCGAGGCCATGATGAAAAAGGTGACCAACGATGCGGTTGCCTACGCGCGGAGTCTGGCGGAACAACGCGGCCGCAACCAGGACTGGGCCGAACAGATCGTCACCGAAGGAGTCTCTACCCCGGCCCATGAAGCCCTTGAACTCGGAGTTGTCGATTTTGTTGCGGAAGACGTACAGGAGATGCTGAGTCTTCTCGATGGACGTGTTTACCTTCGGGGAGGAGAAGAGCTGCATTTCAGTGCCGCCGATGCCGTCCTTGAACGGATCGAGATGAACTGGCGACAGAAAATTCTCACGACCATCAGCAACCCCAATGTGGCTTATATGCTGTTGATGCTGGGATTTCTCGGGATATTTCTCGAGCTGTCCCAACCCGGCGTTATTCTCCCCGGCGCTATCGGTGCACTGGCATTGCTGCTGGCTTTTTTCGGCTTGCAGATGCTGCCGGTTAATTACGTCGGTGTGCTGTTGATCGTCGCGGCGCTGATCCTGTTTATCCTCGAAATCAAAGTACAGTCCTACGGCATGTTGACTGTAGGCGGCATTCTGTCCATGGCGCTGGGGTCTCTCATGCTGATCGATTCCGCACAGCCTTATCTGCAGATTTCACGAGCGGTCATTGTGGCGACCATTGCGGTCAGCACCAGCTTCTTTATTCTGATTGTCTATTTTGTTGCGCGTACTCAGATGTCCCGGGTTGTGTCGGGAAGAGAGGGAATTGTCGGCGAGCAGGGCACTGCGGTGACGGCGCTCTCGCCGGAGGGGCGGGTTTTTGTGCATGGTGAATATTGGAACGCGGTGGCAGATGAACCGGTCGCGGAAGGGGAGCCTGTCGAGGTCATGGAGTTGCTGGATCACATGCGCCTGCACGTGCGCCGCATGGAGCCGGGTTCCAGATAGAAGATGTTTTTTGGGTCACTATTCAACTTGGCGGTGCAGCGAAGGTGTCGCAGCTCCCATGACAAGGGACACTTTCCGCCATCCCTGGCCGTTTGACTGGCGCCATCCCTGGCGCCAGACACCCTTGTCATGGAAGCTACGACCCCTTCGTGGTGAAACGATACTTTCTTTTTCAGGTGGAGGTCGATGACCATGGGTTTGCCCATCAGTGTTTTCTGGATCGTCGTTTTCGCGCTGCTGGTGGCATTGATTGCCAGTGCGGTGCGGGTCCTGGTCGAGTATGAACGTGGCGTGGTTTTTCGCCTCGGCCGTTTTTCGGGAGTGAAAGGGCCGGGGCTGCGTTTTATCATCCCCGGGATCGATCGCATGGTCAAAGTCAGTCTGCGCACCGTAGCGATGGATGTTCCGCCGCAGGACGTGATCACCAAGGATAATGTCTCGATCAAAGTCAACGCGGTACTTTACTTTCGCGTCATCAGCCCCGACAAGGCGCTGATCGAAATTGAAAACTATCTTTACGCCACCAGTCAACTGGCCCAGACTTCCCTGCGCAGTGTTCTTGGCCAGTCTGAACTTGATGAACTGCTGGCTCAACGCGATCGCATCAACCTGCACCTGCAGGAAATTCTCGATCGTCAGACCGATCCCTGGGGGGTCAAGATCAGCAATGTCGAGATCAAGCATGTCGACCTGCCCGTCGAGATGCAGCGTGCCATGGCACGTCAGGCCGAGGCCGAGCGGGAGCGGCGCTCCAAGGTCATTCACGCCGAGGGGGAATTTCAAGCGGCGAAGAAGCTGGCCGATGCGGCACATATCATCTCCAAGGAAAGAGGGGCGCTGCAGCTGAGATTTCTGCAGACTCTGACCGAAGTGTCGGCGGAGAAGAATTCGACGATTATTTTCCCGCTGCCCATGGACTTGCTCACGCCGTTTCTTGAGCGGTCGGGTGCCGAAAAAGAGTAGGCACATCGATCCCGCAGGCACGCATTATCCTTAGAATTGAGAACAAGCGGTGAAAAGAGAAGGGCGGGTCTTTATGGCCCGCCTTTTTTCAGGTATGCACGGCGTGGTGCGATATGTGGGAAATGGTGCGAGGACGAGAATTTTTTCGACAGTAATTTCAATGGTTTGTGAATTAAAACAATATTTTACCTTGACACCGAAAAAAGGCTTTGATTAGATTGCATTTCCTGTGTCGCACGACCTAACCTTTTAAAATCACTGTAAAATTTAAGTATTGCTAAAAACATAAAGTGTTTTTGAGTTTGGGGTCAACTTGAAACCGTTGCTGGTGGGGAAGCCGGCTGGAGGAGGTTTAATGGCAGTAAAAAAATTCAAAAAAATTATGGCCGCCAATCGGGGCGAGATTGCAATTCGGATCTTCCGTGCCTGCACGGAACTGGGGATCAAGACCGTCGCAATCTATTCCGAGGAAGACAAGATCTCGCTGCATCGCTACAAGGCTGATGAAGCTTATTTGATCGGCAAGGGCAAGGGGCCGATCGATGCCTACCTTTCCATTGACGAGATCATCGACCTGGCCCGCAAAAAGGAAGTCGATGCGATCCATCCCGGCTACGGCTTCCTGTCTGAAAACGCCGAATTTGCTGAAGCCTGTGAGCGGGCGGGCATTGCCTTTATAGGCCCGACGCCCGAAATTCAAAGACGCCTTGGTGATAAAGTTTCCGCGCGTCATGTGGCCATCGAGGCCGGCGTGCCTGTAGTCCCTGGCACTGCGGATCCGGTGACAACAGAGGAGGAGGCTCTCCTTTTTGCCAAGGAGTCGGGTTATCCGATTATCGTCAAGGCTGCAGCAGGCGGTGGCGGAAGGGGCATGCGCGTGGCCCGCAACCAGAAGGAACTGCTTGAAGGACTCAAATCAGCGGCTTCCGAAGCCAAGGCCGCTTTTGGCAATCCTTCGGTTTTCCTAGAGAAATATCTGGAGAAGCCCAAACATATCGAAGTGCAGATTCTCGGTGACCAGCATGGCAACATCTTTCATTTTTTTGAGAGAGACTGTTCCATACAGCGTCGTCACCAGAAGGTTATTGAAATCGCGCCGTCGCTGGGTTTGGATGAAAAAACCCGCCATGCAATCTGCGATTCCGCCATGAAGATTGCCAGGGCGGTCGATTACATCAATGCGGGCACCGTGGAGTTCCTTCTCGACCAGAACGGCGATTTCTATTTCATTGAGACCAATCCCCGCATCCAGGTGGAACATACCGTCACGGAAATGGTGACCGCCCGCAACCTGGTGCAGATGCAGATTCAGGTGGCACAGGGCTACAAGCTGACCGATCCCGAAATCGGGATCGCGAACCAGGAAGATATCGAGCTGCGCGGCTACGCGATCCAGTGTCGGGTGACGACCGAGGACCCCCAGAACGGTTTTGCTCCGGATTTTGGAACGATCAAGGTTTATCGGACGGCGGCTGGTTTCGGGGTGCGCCTTGATGCCGGACAGGGCTATGCGGGGGCCCAGATTACGCCTCATTACGATTCCATGTTGACCAAAATTACCGCGTTCGGCCGCTCATTTCCCGATGCTGCGCGCACCATGGATCGCGCCCTGCAGGAGTTCCGCATTCGCGGAGTCAAGACCAATATCGGTTTTCTTGAAAACGTGATCACGCATCCGCTTTTCCTGGAAGGGAAATGCGATACCTCTTTTATCGATAGTCATCCCGAGTTGTTCCAGTTCCGGGTCAAGAAAGACCGCGCCAATAAATTGCTGCGTTTCATCGGCCACACCGTGGTCAATGGTTATCCCGGGATCACGGAGGAGAGGGCGCTGCGGTTCCGCGAACTCCGCGAAGCAGAAGCGCCGGAGATGCATTACGATACGCCGCGGCCGCGCGGGACTCGCGATATCCTGCGGGAGAAAGGTCCCGAGGGGCTGGCCCGATGGGCCATGAAAGAGAAAAAGCTTCTGCTGACCGACACCACCATGCGCGATGCCCACCAGTCGCTGATGGCGACCCGCTTCCGCACCTTTGATCTCGACCGCATTGCCGAAGCGACCAGCGTGCTTGGCGGCGGGCTGTTCTCGCTGGAGATGTGGGGCGGTGCGACTTTCGACGTGTCCATGCGTTTTCTGAAGGAAGACCCCTGGGAGCGGCTTGATCGCTTGCGGGAGAAGATCCCCAATGTCCTCTTTCAGATGCTGCTGCGGGGTTCCAATGCAGTCGGCTACACCAATTATCCCGACAATGTGGTGCAGAATTTCGTGGCCGAGGCGACTCGCGGTGGAATCGACGTATTCCGCGTGTTCGATTCCCTCAACTGGACCAAGGGGATGCGTGTCGCCATGGATGCCGTCCGGAACAACGGCGCCGTGTGCGAAGCGGCGATGTGCTACACCGGTGACATTCTGGATCTCAAGCGGGACAAGTATCCTCTCAAGTATTATGTCGACCTGGCTAAAGAGCTTGAAAAGATGGGCGCCCACATTCTTGGCATCAAGGATATGGCCGGCCTGCTCAAGCCCTTTGCCGCCGAAAAACTGGTGAAGGCGCTTAAGCAGGAGATCGGCATTCCCATCCACCTGCATACCCACGACACCTCCAGCAATGGCGGCGCCATGCTGCTGGTGGCGGCCCAGGCGGGCGTCGATATTGTCGATACCGCACTTTCTTCAGTCTCCGGCTTGACGGCGCAGCCCAATATGAATGCTCTGCTGGCGGCTCTTGAAGGCACCATCTGGGATCCGAAACTCGACCAGGACGGTCTGCAGCTACTGGCCAATTACTGGGAAACGGTGCGGACCTATTATGCGCCATTCGAGTCCGAACTGCGCAGCGGCACCGCCCAGGTTTATTTCCACGAAATTCCCGGCGGCCAGTACAGCAACTACAAGCCTCAGGTCGAAGGGCTGGGTCTTGGACACCGCTGGGAAGAGTGCAAGCTGATGTATCGCAAAGTCAATGATATGTTCGGCGATGTAATCAAGGTCACTCCCTCGTCCAAGATCGTCGGCGACATGGCCATGTTCATGGTGCAGAACAATCTCGAACCTGAGGATGTTTATGAGCGGGGTGAGGAACTGACTTTCCCCCAGGGGGTGGTGGACTTCTTCAAAGGCATGATCGGTCAGCCGGTGGGGGGCTTTCCCAAAGACCTGCAGAAGATCATCCTTAAGGACGAGAAGCCGCTGACCTGCCGCCCTGGTGAGCTGCTTGAGCCCGTTGACTTCGATGCCCGTAAAACAGAGCTGGAAGCCAAGGTCGACCATCCCGTTAAAGACCGTGATGTTCTTTCCGCTGCCCTCTATCCCGTGGTGTGGGAAGAGTTCGATGCCCATCGCCAGGATTTCGGCGACACCTCTGTGCTTCCGACCCCGGTGTTTTTCTACGGTCTTGAGATCGGCGACGAGCTGAACATCGATATCGAGCCGGGCAAAACCTTGATCGTACGTCTCAATGCGGTCGGTGGACTGCAGAAGGACGGCTCGCGCAACATCTACTTTGAACTTAACGGCGAGCCCCGTCAGGTAACGGTGCAGGACCTCTCCGTTGTCAGCGATGAGAGCGCGCACCAGAAGGCGGAGCGCGGCAACACTAAACACGTCGGTGCGCCCATGCCGGGCAAGGTGTTCAAGCTGCTGGTCAAAGCGGGAGACGAGGTCAAGGCGGGCGACACCCTGCTGACCACCGAGGCGATGAAGATGGAGACCAATGTCAAGGCCAAGCAGGATGGCAAGGTTGTCGATGTGCTCTTCAAGGAAGGTGATTCCGTTCAGCAGGATGACCTGCTGGTGGTTTTGGATTAGTTACTCGATTCGATTGAATGGATGTATTATGCCCTCTTGATGCGGGCCGCGAATGCCGGGTTTTCGAACCCGGCATTTTTTTGATCAAGACGGGGCCGCATCTGAAAAAGAAGCGGTTGAGAAAGCTGCGACATTTCAAACCGGAAAGATTTATGCTATATCCTCCAGAAGTTATGCGGTGAATGGGTGATGAGAGGGGAAGTTTATGAGGGTAGGGAAGCGCGTCGTTTCGATTTTTGTCTTGCTGGGTCTGGTCTGTCTGGTTGCGCCGGCCTCGTCTGTACAGGCCCTGACCCAGCGTGACTGGATGGTGGCTCTGGTCGATGCCCTGGGGTGGTCTTTCGGGTTGCCCGATGAGCCGCAGGAGAGTGATTATCAGGAAATTCTCTCGGGAGAGCGCGTTTTTCGCGTCGAAGCCGAAGAAGCCCATCAGCCCGAGGATCTGGTTGCGGTCAAAACTTTTGAAAACTTCGGTCCTTTCAGTGGAGAAGGGTGGCTGGCCGGGATCGCCACGGAAACGCGCGCGCACTTACAGTTTCTTCTCCCCCGTGACGGAAACTACCACATAACAGCATCCTTGCGTTTGCCCGGCCACCGTATCCGCGTCGGAGGACGGGAGGTGGAGGCATCTGCCGGCAATCGATTCGAAACGGTTCCTTTGGGAACGTTTTCTCTTGAAGCCGGTCCCCAGGAAATTGTTGTCGATCTCCCCCCCAGCGCTGCCATTGATTACCTGGAGTTAAGGGCGGCGCCATTGCCGAAGATCGAACCTCTGGACGGCTGGCGACCGCAAGCGCCTTTGAGCCGGTCTGATCTGGCGGTGACGGCTGTTCGGCTTCTGGATGCGGAAAACTGCCTGCCTCCCATGCCGCTAAAGATCAGCATTGAGGCCGAGACTTCATCTTCCCCCGACGGTGCCCAGATTGAAACCAGCCGCTACCTGGGGGTGCCCAGCGAGGGTGCCTGGCTGCGGGCCGGGACGACGCCGGCTCGCGTACGTCTGCATTTTCGTGTCGAGCGGGACGGGGTATATCGCGTCTCGTTGACCGGAGTGGGGAGTGAGTCTGCAACCCTGAGTTTTGACGGGGGACGCTCCAGGAGCCAGCCGTTTAATTCTTTCCTGGCCGAAAAAGAGGTTGGCACTGTTTATCTTGAACGTGGCAGTCATTATGCCGATATCGAACTCCCTGCGGGAAACGGGGTTGATAAGTTGGTATTGCATGCTCTGCATTCCGACCCTTCCGATTATGCTCGCCTGGCGGGGATGTCCGCCATAGACGGGAAGCCGGATGCCAGCGAGATCGATCTTTTGCTCGCATTGCTGGCCGCCGTCGGAGCGTCGCGCTAACTGTTGCCATGGGTGTTCTTCCTTGGCTATTGTCCTACGCAGCGGGCCTGTGCCTGATGCCGTATCTGCCGCTGGAAACCGTTCACATCGGTTTGATCGGTGCCCTGGCCTTTGTGGTATGGGCAGTGCGCAAGAGCCGCCGGCTTTTCTCGCTATCTGCCGGGCTTTTTTTCTTTGCTGCCGGGCTTCTTTTTTATTCCACCTCCATTTCCCTGCCCGTTGATCCTTCTCATCTTGTTCACCATGTAGATGGGGAGGCCGCAAACTTTCACGGCAGAATACTTGAAATGGTCCATTATCCCGATGGGCGGGGGCGCGTCGACCTCGAAATCCAGTCCCTGGACCGTGAGGGGTTGAGTCAGAGAGTGCATGGGCGTATGCGCCTGTTTTTCGGAGAATCTCCCGAGGATAACAGAGAGATTCTACCCGGCGATCTCGTCTGGCTACGCACCCGCATGCGTCACCCGGCCCTTTTCGGATCACCGGGGGAATTCAATTATCCCCGTTACCTCTGCGCACACAAAATCTTTGTGACAGGATACCTGAAAAGCCTTCGTGAGATGGCGGTGGCCCCACAGGACGTGCCCTGGTACTCCGCTGATTTTTTCAGGCGTCTTCGCTTCAATCTGGCTTCCGTGATCTTTCGCCAGGACGATGCCCACTCTGCCTTGACTGCGGCGCTGCTGGTCGGCGATAAGAGCCGCTTGCTGCCTGCACAGCGAGAGACTCTGGCGCGTGGTGGCATCTCCCATCTGTTTTCCATTTCCGGCCTTCATCTCGGCTTAGTGGCTGGTTACGGTTATTCCCTTCTTCTGCTGGGGTGGCGGCGCAGTGAGCGCCTACTGTTACATTTTCCTCCGCGCCGCTATCTTCCTCTGGCTTTGATTCCGCTGCTGCTTTTCTATGTAATGGTGACCGGTGGCGCGCTGCCGACCTTGCGGGCTTTTTTCATGGCCTTTGTGGGTATTTTACTTTGGTTGAGCGGCTGGCGTACCCGCCCTTTGAATCTGGTCTGGGCCGCCGCTTTTATTTTTCTCCTGATCCAGCCGCTGCTGATCTTCGATGTGTCCTTTCAACTCTCCTTTGCCGCGGTGACCGCTATTGTCGCCTGTGTCGGACGATGGTCCAGCTTCTGCCGGGATTATCCCCGTTGTCTACGGTGGTTCTGTCTGCTGGGGGTCACCACCCTTGTGGCCTCTCTTGCGACTCTGCCGCTGGTTCTTGCCAATTTCCATCTTCTTGCTCCCGCCGGTCTGCTGACTAATTTCGTCGCCGTTCCGGCTATTGCGCTGCTGGCATTGCCTCTTGGATTGGCTGCGATGGCGCTTTTACCGTTGTGGCCGACCGCTGCGCAGTGGTTGCTGTCCGTGGTGCATCCAGTTCTCGGCATGGTTCAGGATGCTACCGCCTGGATGATTGCCAGGCCGATCTTCGGTGGATGGCGCCTGTTTCTCTCCCCCTGGCAGATCTTGGGCATTGCGCTCGTGGTGCTCGTGCTTATGCTGCCCCTGCGTTTCCGTTGTGGATGGCTGGCGCGGATTGTCACAATTGGGCTCTGTCTGGTTTTTTTTCTGTGGAGCCTGTTTCCCTCCGGAGATACGCGACGGCTCACGGTGACGGCTGTCAGTGTCGGTCAGGGGGACGCGACTTTGTTGTCGTTTGGAGGCACGCGCCACATTCTGGTTGACGGAGGTGGGCTTTACAGCGATAACTTCGACGTGGGTGAGCGACTTGTGGCGCCGGCGCTCGGACATATAGGGGTTCGTCGCCTTGACGCTGTAGTGCTGACCCACGATCATCCCGACCACCGCAAAGGGCTGGTCTTTATCCTTGAAAATTTTGAAGTCGGCCAATTCTGGACCACGTCTACCACGGACCTGTCGGCCTCGCCTTTGGGAGCCGTGCTGGCTCGCCGCGGCATCCCGGTTCGCCATTTTGAGCCGGGGTGGACGGCTGTTGATCGCTTTGCTCCGTATAGATTGAATATTTTTCAGCCCCCTCTCCATCTCAAAGCAGAAAATGACCGCTCCCTGGTCATTCAGGCCGAACTTGATGAGAAGGGGGTTCTGCTTACCGGAGACCTTGAACGTGCCGGAGTTGAACAACTTTTGTTGCACCCGCCTCTTGGAGAGGTATGCTTGTTGAAAATGCCCCATCACGGCAGTGCCGGATCATCGCCCGGGAAACTGATCGATCATGTGCAGCCTGAAATGGCTTTTGTCTCTGCCGGTCGCGAAAATGTGTATCGGTTGCCCGCCGCTGAAGTCCTTGAGGTTCTTCGGACGAGCGGCATCCCCCTGCTGCGGACCGATACCCAGGGGACTCTGCGTTGGTCTACCGATGGCCGGACTCAGCGCGTGGAGATCTGGGAAGGGGGGCAGTTTCGACGCATTTAAGGTGTGTTTTTTGCATGGAATATTTGTTGGGTGGCATGTGCAGATCGCAGGGTCACGCTGATTCCTTTCTTTTTTTGTAGTGTGTGATTGCCCGACGGTTCGTCAGGGTTCTTCTATAAATCGGAGTCGTATTTCATGGATACACCCACTATTCTGGTTGTCGACCGGGAACTGTTCTTCCGGCAGCTTTTTTCCGACCTGCTGGGGCGTGAAGGGTTTACGGTCGAAACAGCCGAATCAGGGCATGCCGCACTTGACCGCATAAAGGAGGGAAAGGTTGATTTGGTCGTGGCCGATCTGAGCACGCTTGAGGGAGGGCTCCGGCCCTTCCTGCATGAGTGCCGGTCTGTTGATCCCGCTCCGGAAGTTGTGCTGGCGGCGGGAGGCGCTGAGCGGGAATCTGCGGCGGAGGGGCTGAGATATGGCGCTGCCGATTATCTGATCAAGCCTTTTCCGGGGGAAGAGTTGCGCCACCGGATTCGCGGTGTTCTGGAAAGCAGAAAGCTGGCTGCTGAAAATGCATCGTTGAGCCGGCGGATTTCCTGGCTGCAGGAGACAAATTCCCTCGTCGGAATTCTTGAACGGGATCGTTTTCTGGGGCAGGCGGTCGATCTCTGCTTGCGTGAAACCGGGGCAACACATGGTTTTGCCGTTGTGCGTGAAGCGGCGGAACATAGCGAGCTGCATGGTCTTGTAGGATTTTCGGCCGAAGAGGTGCGCACCTGGGTTGATCGTCTTTTCCCCTGCATCCCGCGTAGCGATGGCCTCATTCATCTTGATGTGGAGACAACCCGTCAATTCGGGCTGGACAAAACATTGTGGATCTTTCCCCTGCGAGCACAGGGCCCCCTTCGGGGAGCCCTTGTTTTATGCGCGGAGAAGTTGTTCTCTCCCGATGAAAAATTGGATTTTCTCTTGCAACAGATCGCAGTCGGGTTTGATCATGCATGGCGTTTCGAGCAGGCACAGCAGTTGATGTACACCGATGACCTGACGGGCCTTTATAACCATCGCTATCTGCAGGTGGCTCTCGATCAGGAGTTGAGCCGTTCCGGTCGCTACGGGCTTGAATTTGCACTGGTCTTCGTCGATCTCGATTATTTCAAGGAGGTCAATGATCAGTTCGGTCACCTCGTGGGCAGTGCGATTCTCTGTGAAACCGCGAAACTGCTCAGAAAGTGCGTTCGTGATGCGGATATTCTCTTTCGGTACGGTGGCGACGAATTCACCGCACTTCTGGTAGAAACCGAGGATCAAGGGGCCGAGGTGGTCGCGGAAAGGATTCGCCGGACCCTGGCCGATCATCGCTTCATGGCGGAGGACGGCTTTGACGTGCGGTTGACTGCCACCATCGGCTACGCAGTTTTTCCCACTGACGCTGAAGAACGCCTCGATCTTCTCAACCTTGCTGACCGCGCCATGTACTGGGGCAAAACGCAGCGCAACGTGGTGCGCTGTATCCGTGATGTTCCCACCACTTGAAAGCCCTTTTCGCCCGCCAACCTGCGATTTCTCCTTCGGCCCTCCCTCTCACACCCTGATCTTCTGCACCAGAAATGCAACTTATCCGGGATAACGCATTGACGGGTCATGCCCTGACAAGGTAAAAAAGGCACGGACCCAGCCTCGGCCGGGATAATTTCAATGAGGTGAATAAAGCGTGAGTATTACGGGCATCAAGGGAATGAACGATATCCTGCCGGGAGAAGTTGAAACCTGGCAGTTTCTGGAAGCAGCCGCGCGCCGGGTTTTCTCCCTGCACGGTTTTTCTGAAATCCGTGTGCCGGTAGTGGAAAAGACCGAACTTTTCTGCCGCTCCATCGGTGAAACCACGGATATCGTTGAAAAGGAAATGTACACTTTTCAGGATAAGGGCGGCAATTCGCTGACACTGCGGCCGGAAGGGACGGCATCGGTCATGCGAGCCCTGATCGAGCATAAACTCTATGCCCGCGATCCGCTTAACAAGCTTTTCTACCTGGGTCCCATGTTTCGTCACGAACGGCCTCAGAAGGGGCGCTATCGGCAGTTTCATCAGATCGGCGTGGAGGCAGTCGGGGTCGACCACCCCTCCATCGATGCGCAGACCCTGGCAATGCTGAGTCATTTCGCGGATGAGATCGGGTTGCGGGATCTTGATCTGCAGCTTAATTCCCTGGGCTGCCCCGTGTGCCGCCCGGATTATCGCGAACAGTTGCTCACTTTTTTACAGGAACGTCTCGATGCCCTGTGTGATGATTGCTGCCGGCGCTATCAGACCAACCCGCTGCGGGTGCTCGACTGCAAGGTGGCCGGATGCCGCGAAGCAACGCACGAGGCGCCGGCCATGCTCGATCACCTGTGCAAGGATTGTGACGATCATTTCAGCGCGGTGCGGAGCTACCTTGACGGATTGGGAACGAGCTATTCCGTTAACAAGAGGATGGTGCGCGGACTCGACTACTACACCAAGACGACTTTTGAGCTGGTGACCGGTCAGCTGGGGGCGCAGAACGCTGTGGCGGCCGGTGGGCGCTACGACGGCCTGGTCAAACAACTGGGCGGGCCTGAGTTGCCCGGGATCGGTTTCGCAATGGGAGTGGAGCGACTTTTCCTCTTGCTCGAAGGCAGCCGTTGCGAAGCGACAAAGCCCGATGTGTTTCTTGCGGCGCTGGGCGAAAAAGCCCGCCGCGAGGCATTCAACCGGATGCATCATCTGCAGCGCCGTGGAATCCGCGCCGAAATGGAGTACCAGACCAAGAGTCTCAAGGCACAGATGCGTCGCGCCGACAAGCTCGGAGCACGTTTTGTTCTGATTCTGGGTGAAGATGAGCTGACGCGCGGTGTCGCGCAACTGCGCGATATGGCGGACAGCTCCCAGCGGGAAGTTGAACTGGCGCAGCTTGAAGAGGTTTTTGTGCCATCCCCGAACCCTGCCGCAACTGACGCGACCTGTGCTTGAGATTTTCGGCGAGCGTTTGTATAGTTTAAAATTCTGTCGATTGAATCGACAGTCACGCAGACATTAAGAGGGAGGATACACTCTTGAACGACATTCTTGGCGACTGGAAAAGAACGCACTACTGCGGCCGGCTGACTGCGGCGGACATCGGTAAGGATGTCTGCATGATGGGTTGGGTGCACCGCCGCCGTGACCACGGTGGGTTGATTTTTATCGATTTGCGCGACCGCGAGGGGATTGTACAGCTTGCCCTTGACCCGGATCGTGATCCCGAAGCTCACAGCAAAGCGGACAAGGTGCGCAGCGAATATGTTATCGCCATTCGCGGCCAGGTTTCACCTCGTCCCGAGGGGACGGTCAACCCGAAAATGAAAACGGGCGAAGTGGAAGTTGAGGTGCGCGAGCTGCGTGTTCTCAATATCGCCAAGACTCCTCCCTTTATGCTGGATGAATACAGTGATGTCGCGGAAAACACCCGCCTGAAGTATCGCTATCTCGATCTGCGGCGTCCGGCACTGCAGCAGAATCTGATCCTGCGCCACCAGGTGACCCGGATTGCGCGCGAGTATCTCGCCTCTCAGGATTTCGTGGAAGTCGAGACGCCTTTTCTGACCAAAAGCACTCCTGAGGGCGCGCGCGATTATCTGGTCCCCAGCCGAGTGAACCAGGGGATGTTCTATGCGCTGCCCCAGTCACCTCAGCTTTTCAAGCAGATCCTGATGATCAGTGGTTTTGACCGCTATATGCAGATCGTTAAATGCTTCCGCGATGAAGACCTGCGCGCCGACCGGCAGCCGGAATTCACTCAGATTGACTGCGAGATGAGTTTTGCCGATCGCGAGGATGTCATGGGGGTCATGGAAGAGATGATCGCCCGCATCTTCAAGGAAACCATCGGCGCTGAAATTGCGCTGCCCATGGCCCGCATGACCTATGCGGAAGCTCTTGCACGGTACGGGGTAGACAATCCCGACCTGCGGTTTGACATGGAGCTGGTCGAAATCTCCGACCTGGTGCGTGAAAGCGGCTTCAAGGTTTTTGCCGATGCCGTGCAGTGGGGCGGAATCGTCAAGGCCATGAATGTCAAGGGTGGGGCCTCCATGTCCCGCAAGGAGCTTGATGAACTCACGGAGTTCGTTAAAATTTACGGTGCGAAGGGATTGGCCTGGGTCAAGGTCAACCCCGACGGATGGCAATCTCCCATCACCAAGTTTTTCAGTGAGACGGAACTCGGCAGCATCAACGACGCGCTCAAGGCTGAAACCGGCGATCTGCTGGTTTTCGTTGCCGATTCATTCCAGATTGCCAATGAGGCTCTCGGTCGCTTGAGAGGACATCTCGGCCACAAGCTGGGCTTGATCGACAAGCAGGTTTACCGCTTCGTCTGGGTGACGGACTTCCCCCTTCTGGAATGGGATGGTGAGGCGCGTCGCCACGTGGCGGTACATCACCCGTTTACCGCGCCGATGGATGAGGATGTCCCGCTGCTTGAAAGCGATCCCGGCAAGGCGCGTGCTAAAGCTTACGATCTGGTTCTTAACGGATCGGAGATCGGCGGCGGCAGTATCCGTATCCACGACAGCGCGGTTCAGAGTCGCATGTTCGACCTGATGGGGATCGGCGAAGAGGAGGCCGCCACAAAGTTCGGTTTCCTGCTTGAAGCGTTGCAGTATGGCGCTCCGCCCCACGGCGGCATCGCCTTCGGTCTGGATCGTTTGGTCATGATTCTTACCGGTGCGGACTCCATCCGCGACGTCATTGCTTTCCCGAAGACACAGAAAGCGACCTGCATGATGTCTGAAGCTCCGGGCCCGGTGGATGAAAAGCAGTTGCGCGAGTTGTCCATCCGTTCGGCTGTGCGCCCCAAATAAGTCCATTTTTTGGTCTGATATCGGTAAAGCGGGGGTGATTCCGAAGGATCGGGGCGCCCCCGTTTTTTCTCCGAAAAACTTTTCGTTTTGACCTGAAGGTTCTGCAGTTAAACTGTTTCGAGGAGTCATTTACGGCTGATGATGCTTTCGCGGGGACATAGGTTCTGTTCAATTTTTCGCTCCTTGCTTGTCGCTCTGTGTCTGACAGGGCTTGTGTCGGGGTGTGCTGTAGCCCCTCGCGAAGAGCTTGGTGGGGCGCAGCGCATTGTCGCCCGGGCTTATTCTCTTGGTGCTGATCACCTGGCAACCGAGCACTATCAAGTGGCCTATGAGGCGCTGAAAAGGGGAGAGGCGCATCTCAATGCAGGTGAATATGAGCAGGCGCGTTCCGCTTTTGCCATTGCCGACCACTTCGCCCGTGTTGCGATTCAAGCAGCTCAGGAAGAGCAGGATCGCTTGGAGAGAGAGCTTAAAGCGAAAGAAGAAGCAGCGGAGCGTCGTAGGCAACTTGAGGCTCGCCAGGAGGAGGCCTCTCTCTCTCAGGATTCACCAAAATCCGCAACCAGGCCCCGTCGTGCTCCTGAAGCCAAACCTGCGCCTGAGCCCCCGCCGGAACCGGAACCTGAAAAGGTTTCCCACTATGATGTGCAGGAAGGTGATACTCTCTGGCTGATTGCTAGCCGCCCGGAAGTCTACGGCGATCCCCTGCTGTGGCCCGTTCTGTATCGAGCAAATCGTGATCAGATCAAAGATCCCCGCCGCGTCTATGAAGGGCAGACTCTGGAGGTGCCGAGGAATATGACCGACGCTGACCTTGATGAGGCACGTGAGCAGGCACGCCAGTCTGAAATTTTCCCGATTGGGCAGCTTCTGCCGTTGCCCTCCTCCATTAAATAGCCTTCTGGTTCCGCTCCCTCCTGTGCTTTGTGCTGAGAGGGGCGAAGGCCAGAAGGGGGCTTCCCTTTCTTCTTTTATCGCCCGCCACCAGTTAGATCCGTTTCTTGAAATTCAGGTGCTGCAGAGGTTTCGCATGCCTTTTTGCCGGCATGGATTTTCCTTGACAGTATATCGGGGTTTGTATACTGTATACACGTTTTGGTCCCGGAGGGTCGATTCGTTCACGCGGTGGAGAGAGGCCAGTCTCCTGCCTCGCGGCGAACCGGGTTGGTTCTTTTCCGGGCGCGAAGGTTCCCGCTTTGCAGGTGGTTAAGGTAACCGGTTTTTCGCCTGAATTTCAAAGGGGGCGCGGGTCGGTCGGCCCGCCGTCAAGCCTCTTGCGGTACTTGCAACATTGGCATACCAACCAAGGAGAGAGAGACGACATGGCATCAAAAATTATCTGGACAGAAATTGACGAAGCGCCTGCGCTGGCAACTTATGCGCTGCTTCCCGTCCTCCGGGCCTTCACCAAAGGGACTGGAATTGAAGTTGAAACCCGTGACATCTCCCTGTCGGGACGCATTCTCGCCAACTTCCCTGACAAGCTCAAAGATGACCAGAAAATTCCCGATTATCTCGCCGAGTTGGGTGAATTGGTGAAGAAGCCTGAAGCCAACATCATCAAACTGCCCAATATCAGCGCATCCACTCCTCAGCTGCAGGCAGCGCTCAAGGAGTTGCGGTCCAAAGGGTATGACCTCCCTCTCTACCCTGAAGAGCCCCAGAATGATGAGGAAAAAAAGCTGCAGGAACGTTTCGGCAAAGTTCTCGGCAGCGCCGTCAACCCGGTTCTGCGTGAAGGAAACTCCGATCGCCGGCCGGCCCCCGCGGTCAAGAAATTCGCTCAGAAAAATCCCCACAAAATGATGAAGCCGTGGCCTGAAGTTTCCCAGTGCCGTGTGGCTCACATGGACAAGGGTGATTTCTACGACAATGAAACATCCCTGACTCTCGATAAAGCGACCGAAGCCAAAATCGAATTTGTCGCCGATGACGGCAACGTGACCGTCATGAAAGAGAAACTGCCTCTGCAGGCAGGCGAGGTTCTCGACTCGACCCACATGGACGTTGCAGAACTGCAGAAATTCTATGCCAAGACCATGGATGAGGCCAAGCAGAAAGGCGTTCTGCTTTCTCTGCACCTGAAGGCCACCATGATGAAGGTGTCAGACCCTGTTCTCTTCGGACATTGCGTCAAGGTTTATTTCAAGGACGCGCTTGACAAGTATGCCGCTGAGCTCAAGGAAATCGGTGCCAGCCCCAATTACGGTCTGGCTGATATTCTGGAGAAGCTCGATCGTCTTCCGGCAGACAAAAAAGCCCAGATCGAGGCTGATATCAACGCCTGCTACAAGAAAGGTCCGGCTCTCGCCATGGTCGATTCCCGTCGTGGGATTACCAACCTTCATGTTCCCAACGACATCATTGTTGATGCTTCCATGCCTAACGTAGTGCGGGATGGTGGCAAGATGTGGAATACTGAAGATGAGCTGCAGGACACCATCGCCATGATCCCCGATCGCTGCTATGCGACCATGTATCAGGCCATGATCGAGGACTGCCAGAAAAACGGCCAGTTTGATCCCGCAACGATGGGCAGCGTCTCCAACGTTGGCCTGATGGCGCAGAAGGCAGAAGAGTACGGTTCTCACGATAAAACTTTTACCGCCCCGGCCAAAGGAACCTTCCGCATTGTCGATGCGTCAGGTGCAACGCTGCTTGAGCAGAAGGTTGAGCCCGGTGACGTTTTTCGCGCCTGCCAGGCCAAAGATATCCCCATCAAAGACTGGGTGCGTCTGGCTGTTGAGCGTGCTCGCGAGTCCGGTACTCCGGCCATTTTCTGGCTCGACGATAACCGTGCCCACGACCGTGAAATGATCAGGAAGGTCAACACCTATCTTAAAGATCATGACACCAGCGGGCTTGATATCCGCATCATGAAGCCGGTCGATGCCATGAAGTTCAGCTGCGAACGTTCGCGCAAAGGTCTCGACACGATCTCGGTAACCGGAAACGTTCTTCGTGATTATCTGACTGACCTGTTCCCCATTCTTGAACTGGGGACCAGCGCTCGCATGCTTTCCATTGTTCCTCTCCTGGCCGGCGGTGGACTGTTTGAAACTGGTGCAGGAGGGTCGGCTCCCAAACATGTACAGCAGTTCCTCAAAGAGGGGCATCTCCGCTGGGATTCTCTGGGGGAATATTGCGCATTGGTTCCCTCCCTTGAGATGATCGCCGCCAAATATCAGAGTGCCAAAGCCAAGGTGCTGGCCGAGACTCTCGATGTGGCAGTTGGGCAGTATCTCGAAAACAATCGCCTGCCTTCCCGTAAGGTGAAAGAGATTGATAATCGTGGCTGTACCTTCTATCTCACTATGTACTGGGCGCGCGCTTTGGCCGACCAGGACAAGGATGCTGAGCTTAAGGAACGTTTCACTAAGGTTGCTCAGCAGTTAGAGGATAATGAAGCCAAGATCGCCGAAGAGCTTCTTGCTGCCCAGGGTCAACCTGTGGATGTGGGCGGTTACTTCCGTCCCGATCCGGTTCTGGCTGCCAAGGCAATGCGCCCCAGCCCGACACTGAACAGCATCATAGATGCAATGTAAAAAATGCGAAGGTACAAAAAACCCGCCCCTTGGCGGGTTTTTTGTTTTCCTCCTGCTATATTTTTCAGGTTGGTAAAAGAGTGTTTTGCCCAAATTTTTAAGTAAAATCTGCGACAAAGCAAAGTTCTTGACAGAGAAATGCTTTCTGTATACTGTATACGCAGTGTGCGGTCCAGCTTCCTGAGTGGAAACGTTGTTATATCCATGCCTTCCATTTGGAGGAGGGCGTAATTTCACGTGTAAAGGAGAGAGAGAATGGCGAGACCTAAAATTGCATTGATCGGTGGTGGTCAAATTGGTGGCGTATTGGCTCAGCTCGCAGCATTGCGGGAACTGGGTGACGTGGTCATGTTCGATATCGTCGAAGGCATGCCTCAGGGCAAGATGCTTGACCTTGCCGAGGCTTCTCCTGTCGACGGCTTTGACGTCGAGCTTAAAGGGACCAACGATTATAAGGATATTGAAGGTTCCGACATGGTGATCGTGACCGCCGGTCTGCCGCGTAAGCCCGGCATGAGCCGCGATGATCTGATCGAGGTCAATTCCAAAATCATGACCCAGGTATCTGAGGGCATCAAGCAGTATGCTCCCAACTCCTTCGTTATTATCATTTCCAATCCTCTCGACGCCATGGTCACTCTGTGTCAGAAAATTACCGGTTTCCCCTCCGAGCGCGTTATGGGACAGGCCGGGGTTCTCGACTCTGCACGTTTCGAAACTTTTATCGCCTGGGAACTCGGCGTATCAGTCAAAGATGTGACAGCAATGACTCTGGGTGGTCATGGGGATACCATGGTTCCTCTTGTTCGCTATGCCAGCGTCAAGGGGATTCCGGTGATGGAACTTCTCGAGCAGAAGTACGGCAGCGCCGCCAAAGCTCAGGAAGTTATGGACGCCATGGTTGAGCGTACCAAGAAAGCTGGTGGCGAGGTTGTTGCCCTGCTTAAGACCGGCAGCGCTTTCTACAGTCCTGCTTCTTCCGCCATCGCCATGGCCGAGTCTATTCTTAAAGATCAGAAGCGCGTGCTGCCCACCTGTGCCCTGCTCAAGGGAGAATATGGTGTTGACAACTACTATGTAGGCGTTCCCTGCGTCCTCGGCGCTAACGGCGTTGAAAAAATCATCGAGTTCAAGCTCAATGATGAAGAGCAGGCAATGTTCGACAATTCAGTCAATGCCGTTAAAGAACTTGTCGGCAGCATGAAAATGTAAGCTTTTTTGATACCTATCCAATGTCATGACCATTAAAGGGCAATGGCAACATTGCCCTTATTTTCTTTTTTTTAAGCATTGGGGAAATACACCTTTCAAGGAAGGCCCCCCCGGATTGATATTCCCGGATTTTTGCCGATTTCCTATCTCCTTCGTAGCCATTTTGATTTCTGGCTATTGAGATTTCCTTATATTCGGCATGATTTTGCGAGTCTTCCGAAAATAAAATTGGATATTGGTATTCGTATACAAAAAAATCTGGCTTGAATGAACTGCTTGTGGTAACATTCCGCCGTTTTGAGAAAACCTAATTCGGACGGTTATCACAAAAAAGGAGACGACAGGTAATGAGCGCCAAAGGAAAACTGGAAATCATTGAGAGGTACTGCAAGGGGTGCAATATCTGCGTAGAGTTCTGCCCCACCCAGGTCCTCGAGATGGATCTTTTTACGGTCAAAGCGGCCAAGCCTGAAGCTTGCATCGCTTGTATGCAGTGCGAATTGCGCTGCCCTGATTTTGCCATCAAGGTCGAGAAAATCGCCTAAACCGTTATAGGAGGAAGGATAACGTGGCTAAGAAAGTTGCTCTTCTCCAGGGGAACGAAGCGTGTGCGCACGGTGCAGTTTATGCCGGCGCTAAATTTTTCGCTGGTTACCCCATCACGCCCTCCACGGAAGTTGCGGAAGTTCTGTCCGTTGAACTGCCCAAAGTTGGAGGGAAATTCATTCAGATGGAAGACGAAATCGGCGCCATGGCGGCAGTGATTGGTGCTTCCCTGACGGGTGCCAAGGCTATTACTGCGACATCGGGCCCCGGCGTCTCCCTTAAGCAGGAATTGATCGGCTATGCCTGCATTGCCGAAACGCCCTGCGTTATTATTAATGTTATGCGCGGCGGTCCTTCGACCGGTATGCCGACCGGGCCCGGCCAATCCGACGTCATGCAGGCCCGTTGGGGCACCCACGGCGACCACGCTGCGATTGCGGTTGTTCCCGCTTCCTGCCAGGAGATTTACAGCGAAACGGTTCGTGCCTTCAACCTGGCCGAAAAATACCGGATGCCTGTTCAGGTCCTTTACGATGAGATTGTCGGCCACATGCGCGAGCGGGTTGAATTCCCCGAGCCGGGTGAGCTTGAAGTCATCGATCGTCAGGCTCCTGACGTTTCTCCTGAGGATTACAAGCCCTATGACGCGACCAAGGGGCAGGTTCCTCCCCTGGCAGCTTTCGGGTCGGGATACAAATTCCATGTAACGGGCCTCAACAAGGCTGCTGACGGCTTCCCTACCACCAAGGCCGAGCTGGTTGATGCCGAGGAGCGTCGCCAGGTCGAAAAGGTCATGGACAACGCCGCGGATATTGAGAAAAACGAAGAGTATATGACCGAAGACGCAGAAGTGATTCTGTGGGCTTATGGCTCTACTTCCCGTTCCGCCCGTTACGCTGTCAACGAACTGCGCAGCCAGGGTGTCAAGGCCGGCCTTTTCCGTCCTATCACCCTGTGGCCTTTCCCGGAAAAACGCACACTTGAATTGGCCGAGCAGGTTAAGGCGATTGTGGTCCCCGAAATGAACCTTGGCCAGATGATTTATGAGGTTGAGCGGGTATCCCAAGGCAAATGTAAAATTGCCGGCGTTCACCGGGTTGACGGTGAGCCGCTCAATCCCGGCGAGATTATGGCCAAGGTGAAGGAGGTTCTTTAAAAATGGCTTACGATTACGAAAAATCCATCCGGCCGGGTAAACTGCCTCATATCTGGTGCCCCGGCTGCGGTCACGGTATTGTCATGAAAGGCTTGATCCGGGCCATGGATACCTGCAATCTCGACCGGAAGATGACTTCCATCGTCTCAGGTATCGGCTGCGCCAGCCGTCTGCCCGGTTATCTCGATGCCTGTACTCTGCATACTGCCCATGGTCGTGCAGCTGCCTTCGCTACCGGAGTTAAGATGGCAAATCCCGAGATGACTGTGATCTGCTGCGGCGGTGATGGCGACGGTACGGCCATAGGAGGCAATCATTTCATCCATGCCTGCCGTCGCAATATCGACATGACCTATGTCATCATGAACAACTATATCTACGGCATGACCGGTGGTCAGTTCTCCCCCTGCACCCCTACGGGGCACCTGGCATCCACTACACCCTATGGCAATCCCGACCCTGTGTTTGATATTAGTAAACTGGCCATTGGCGCCGGTGCAACCTATGTGGCTCGCACCACTGCATTTCATGCAACCCAGATTGACAAGCTGATTGCGGAGGGGATCAAGCATAAGGGAATGGCAATCATCGAAGTGCTTGATGACTGCCCCACGACCTATGGCCGCCGCAACAAGTTTCGCTCCGTCGTCGATATGATGAAGCGTCTCAAGGATATGGCGGTACCGGTCCAGGCCGCTTCGAAAATGACGGCTGAACAGCTCGAAGGTAAAATTCTGACGGGTGTTCTGTATAAGGAAGACAAGCCGGAATACTGCGAGCAGTACCAGAACGTCATTGAGCGTGCCCAGGGCAAAGCGTCCTGATCGCCTGCAAAAGGAGAATTGAAACATGGCAGAACGTTATGAAATTCGGTTTTCCGGCGCCGGTGGTCAAGGTCTGATCACGGCCGGAATCATCCTGGCGGAAGCCGCCAGTATCGTTGAGGGAAAGTCCGCCGTTCAGTCTCAGAGCTACGGCCCTGAGGCCCGTGGTGGCGCCTCTAAATCGGAAGTTATCATTTCCGATGGACCCATTGATTATCCCAAGGCGACCGTTGTCGACGCCTGTCTGGCCATGACCCAGGAAGCCGCCGACAAGTACGCCAACGGCATTAAACCCGGCGGTTTGCTGCTTCTCGACTCCGACTTCGTGAAGAATGAGCCCAAAGGGGATTTCAAGATTGTCAAAATGCCCATCATGCGCACGGCCAAGGAAGACATCGGCCGGGAGATCGTCGCCAACGTGGTGGCCCTCGGCGCTATGATTGCCTTGACCGATGTCGTTGCCCGTGAATCAGGGGAGAAAGCAGTTCTGGCAAAAGTGCCCGAAGCCTTTCTTGAACTGAACAAAAAAGCTTACAATCTTGGCTTTGAAAAGGTTAAAGCGCTCATCAACTGATCCGATTCCATCTGTTTATTCTTACTGCATAAGCCCGGAGGTGTTTGCTTCCGGGCTTTTTTTGGGTTTTTGCTCTCCGCAGGCTTTTGGCTCCGATCAGAATTTACACCACATTTATGGACATTTCTCCGCAAAGGTTTGCTTTTTAATTTCCCGTGCTGGCGCAGGGCATTGACGATTTCCCCGAACAGATGTGAAAAGGCTGCGCTGGATAGTCCTGCTAACATGACGATTTCAAACATGAATGCCTCCCTGATGAACTTGGCGACATTATGTTCTACGTCTGTGACAGAATATGACAGGGAAGGAACCCCGCCTTGAAATAATAATAAAACTTCCGGTTTGGGTGGAACATTGACAAAGACCATGTGAATCGTATACAGTATGCAGGATTTTGGTGTCTGATGCCTTGATTCCGCCAGTCTTTTTTCTGGTTTCGTTTTTGTAATACAGCTATCGGACACCGGGAAAATAACGCTGGAAAAAAAGCAATTCGCTGACTTTTTCAGCCAGCAAATTTCCTAGGAGGAAAGTGATGATCGATGCTTATCTACGTCATGAAGCCGAGAGGAACGCCCAAGGCATTCCTGCTCTGCCCCTGAATCCCGAGCAGACTGCTGAACTGTGCAAACTTCTTCAGTCTCCGCCTTCCGGCAAGGAAGATTTTCTGCTCAATCTTTTCAAGAACCGCATCTCCCCCGGCGTTGATCCCGCCGCTGAGGTTAAGGCGAACTTTCTTGGCGACATCATTGCCGGAAAAGCCTCATCCCCGTTGATCTCCAAAATTGATGCCGTTGAAATTCTCGGCACCATGATGGGCGGCTACAATGTTCAGTATCTTGTCGATGCCCTTAAAGATTCCGAGTTGGCTGATTCCGCGGCTGGAGCCCTGTCCAAAATGACTCTGGTGTATGATGCCGTTGATGATGTGGCTGCTCTTGCCAAGGACAATGCTGCCGCTAAAAAAGTTCTGCAGTCCTGGGCGGATGCTGAATGGTTTAAAGCCAAGCCCGAACTCCCGGAAAAAATTACCGTTAAAGTTTTCAAGGTTGAAGGCGAAATCAACACGGATGACTTCTCCCCGGCAGGCGACGCATGGAGCCGCCCGGATATCCCCCTGCATGCACTGGCCATGGGAAAAACCCGCTTCCCCGGCGGCTTGGAAACAATCGCCAAGTTCCGTGAGGAAGGTCACCAGGTCGCCTTTGTCGGCGATGTGGTGGGAACCGGCTCCTCCCGCAAGTCCGCCTGCAACAGTGTGCTCTGGCATATCGGTGACGATATCCCCTTTGTTCCCAACAAGCGTCGTGGTGGCGTGATTGTCGGCAGCGTTATCGCTCCGATCTTCTTCAACACTGCCGAAGACTCAGGGGCGCTTCCTCTGATGATGGATGTCTCTGAGATGAACACGGGCGATGTGATCACCATCGATACCAAAAAGGGCGAGGTGACCAATGAAAAGGGTGACGTGATCGCCTCTTTCAAAATCAAGCCCAACACGCTGCCCGATGAATATCGTGCCGGCGGCCGTATCCCGCTGATCATTGGACGTTCTTTGACCAACAAGGCCCGCAAGCACCTTGGCCTGGATGAGACCGATGTGTTTGCCAAGCCGATCAACCCGACACCGAAATCCGACCAGGGCTATACCCAGGCACAGAAGATTGTCGGCCAGGCCTGCGGACTTCCCGGCGTTCTGCCCGGGACGGCCTGCGAGCCTCGTATGGCTACAGTCGGTTCCCAGGACACCACCGGTCCCATGACGGCAGATGAACTCAAGGAACTGGCTTGCCTTAAGTTCCAATCACCGATGTTCATGCAGTCCTTCTGTCACACCGCGGCGTATCCCAAGCCGGCCGACGTAAAGATGCACAAGACGCTACCTGATTTCATCGCGGAGCGTGCAGGTGTTGCCTTGCGTCCCGGGGACGGCGTTATCCACAGCTGGCTCAATCGTCTGCTGCTGCCCGATACGGTCGGGACGGGTGGTGACTCTCACACCCGCTTCCCGATCGGTATCTCTTTCCCCGCCGGGTCCGGTCTGGTGGCCTTTGCGGGTGCTCTGGGTTTCATGCCTCTGGACATGCCTGAATCGGTGCTGGTCCGCTTCAAAGGCAAGCTCAACCCCGGCATCACTCTGCGCGACGTTGTCAACGCTATCCCCTACTGGGCCATCAAGCAGGGTCTGCTGACGGTTCCCAAGAAGAACAAGAAAAATATTTTCAACGGTCGCATCCTTGAGATGGAAGGGTTGCCCGATCTGTCCGTCGAACAGGCTTTCGAGCTCACCGATGCTGCGGCAGAACGCTCTGCGGCTGCTGGTTGCATTCAGCTCTCCGAAGAGTCCGTTGCGACGTATCTGCGCTCCAATGTCGCGTTGATGGAGAAGATGATCGAGGAAGGTTATCGTGACCCCGATACGCTGCGCGGTCGCATCAACGACGTCAAGGAATGGCTTAAGAATCCCAAACTGATTCGTGCCGATAAAAACGCTGAATACACCGAAATTATCGAGATCGACCTGGCGGAAATCACCGAACCGATCCTGGCCTGCCCCAATGACCCGGACGATGTCAAACTGTTGTCCGAGGTTGCCGGTACACCGATTCAGGATGTGTTCCTGGGCTCCTGCATGACCAATATCGGGCATTTCCGGGCAGCTGCCGAAATCTGGCGCGGTCAGAAATTCAATCCCGAGGTACGGACCTGGATCTGTCCGCCGACCCGCATGGATCAGGCAAAACTCAAGGAAGAAGCGCTCTTCTCCGTCTTCAGTGCAGTCGGGGCGCGCATTGAAATTCCCGGATGCTCACTGTGTATGGGAAATCAGGCCCGCGTGCCTGATGGCGTCAATATGTTCTCCACGTCGACACGTAATTTCGACGACCGTATCGGCAACGGCGCCAAGGTTTATCTCGGCTCTGCCGAACTCGGCGCGGTTATTTCCAATATCAGCAAAATCCCGACCGTTGATGAATATATGGCGGTCTACAAGGAAAAGATCGCTCCGAAAGAGAAAGAGATTTATCAGTACCTGCAGTTTGATGAGATGGAAGGGTATAAGAAGTAATCCAGCCCAGTCTCACTGGTTATCTTAAAAAAAGCCCTTGTCGCTACCGGCAGGGGCTTTCGTCTTTTGAAGGGATAACCCCCTCAGACAAAAAGGCCAGATGCAAAATCCTGGCCTTTTTGTCGTTGAAGCAGATGTGTTGCGCTATATCAGCAGGGGTGAACGTTGCTGCTTCTGACAACTCTGGGTTTCATGTACTTTTTCATTTTTGCCTCCCTTGGTCATAGGGTTTAATGGGAAATGGCCGGCTTCAGGCAGCGCCGTGAAGCCGGCCAGGATCGGTAGGGCTCAGTTATCGCGTGGGGTCGACGACCTTGGCGCCGTCAGGGATGGTCGTACGATCCCCTCCGGGGATGTCTCTGCTGGATTTGGTCAGATAGAATCCATCGAAGTACAGCCCTGTTTCACGGCTCCAGAAGTTGATGGTGTGAGTGCCGGCCGAGGGAATGGAGATCCTGATGGGATCAGGTCCCGAACGTCTGTAGCTATTGACCCAGCGCCAACTGCTCCTGCGCGCGGTCTGAATGTCACCGACGACGCTGCCGTTGAGGCCGTAGTACATGGAGTCGCTGCTGCTGCTATCGTTGTCATGAGTGCGGACCCACAGGTAGTAGGTTCCCGCTTCGGTAAAGTTTAGCCGGAATTCAAGGGGGTTTCCTCTTGGACCGCGGTAACCGGCATCGGTCTCGGCACGCATGTACTTGTCGTTGCTGCCGGAACCGGTACGCACCGAAAAGTTGTCTCCGCGGACGTTGTAGTGCTCCGCCTCGATAAAGGTGCCGTCTTTGCTGACGTAGTTGTCACCGCCGCTACCGGAATCACCCGCGCTGCAGAGGCTTCCGATGTAAGTGCTCTCCGCTAACTGGTAAGTAGCAAGGTCGACCCAGCCTTCATTGTAGTGACGTGTCCACTTGGAATTGTCGCAGGCGACCCGGTCGCTTCGATTCCAGTGGCAAGAGGTGCAGACATCAAGATTGCCGCCTGTGCCGCCCTCGTCACCAGAGGATGGCAGATCATCAAAATAGGGCACAGTATACGTGCGGCCTTTATGTGAAATCTGCGTTTTGTTGTGAGAGATGGTCTGGGCGCGGATTTTACGGCCGCCCTCGTCGTTCATGTCCTCCCCGTTGGGTCTGAGTCTTTCCCCTGGGCCTTCTTCTTTGGCATACATTGACCAGAAGATATTGAACTTCTTCTTGCCGGCTCCATATCCGGTATAGCCAGGAATGGAGTCAGGAGCGGGGTGGAAGGGAACCGTTTCATGACAGTCGGCACAGGCGCCGAAATCCTGAATCGGACCACCTTTGTCGTGCATATAGGCGCCATGGCATTCACGGCAGGCGGCCTGTTTGGGACGGTCCTTCGCCCAGTCCGGAACGGTGTGGCAATAGGCGCAGTTGCCTTGTTTCGAGCGGTCCGTGTCGTGATGGGGGCTGCCGGAGTGGCAGTTGGAGCAGGTGCTCGGGTCGCTGATGGCCTGGTGGCAGACCGAGCAGTCGCCGCCGAGATCGGTCAAGGGTCCGGTATGGTGCAACTCCGGAATGGTGACTCCACTACCACCATGGCAGTCGCTGCAGGTGCCGCCGTTCAGGGTGATGGTGCTGTGACAGAAGGTGCAGTTGCCCTCATCGAACTCAGGTTGAATATGATGGTTGGAGGTGTCGCCGTGGCAATCCGCGCAGATGATATCGGCCGGGGCGGTGTCGGTATGACAGGCGCTGCACAGGCCGGTCTGAGCGGTTTGTGAAGTATGATGCAATTCGGCGATCGAAGGCTGTCCTGCGGAGATGTGGCACTCTGCACATGCAATGTCGCTGGATATCCCCTGATGGCAGGTGGCGCAATCCCCCGTCTGTCCGGAAATGGTCATATCATGGTGGAGCAGCTCGATCTCCGGCTGGCCCTCACCCGTATGACAGGTCGTACACGCGAGCCCTGTCACGTCAATCGCGCTGTGACAGTCGGTGCAGCTCGCTGTCTGCGCAAAGACACTGGTATGGTGCCGCTCCCCGGCCGTCGGGCCGTTGGGGCCGAAATGGCAGGCAGAGCAGTCAACCAATGCGGAATCTGCGCCCGTGTGGCAGGTGAGGCAGGCGCCCTCCGTATACAGCAGGGTGGTATGATGGGTTTGAACGCCGCCGTCCTTTTCGGCCACTGCGGCGTGACATTCTGCGCAGTTGATGTTCTCGGGTGTTACTGCGCTATGGCAATCGGTGCAGGTGCCATTGACCGCGGTAGGAGTGGCGTGGTGCATGGCCCCGCCGCCATCGAGAGACTGTTCGGCATGACAGGTCGCGCAGTCGAGTTCGTCCTGGTTGACGCTATGGCAAGCCGCGCAGTTGTTTGCCAGCGCAGGTGCCGTAGCATGGTGACGGTCGGCGATCTGATCCGGATTGCCGCTACTGTGACAGGTTGCGCAATCATTGTCGGCAGCCATCTGTGTGAAGGTTTTCACCGTGTGACAGGCTGCGCAGTTATCTTCCAGATAATTGGGCGTATTATGGTGCATGGCTGCACCGCCGTCGAGCGCCTTGCCTGCATGGCAGGTGGCGCAGTCGAGTTCGCCGCCCACCGAGTCGATGCCCTCGTGGCAGGCTGCACAGTTGCCGGTGGTTGCAGTGGCCGTGTTGTGATGCAGGGTGTTGATCGCTGGTTCTCCGGCCGCCTCATGGCAAACGGAGCAGTTGTTGGTGACAGCATCTGCACCTGTGTGGCAATCGACACAGGAGGACGTCTGGGCGTAGTCGCTCGTGTGGTGAGTCTGCCCGATATCCGAGGAGTGGCACGCCGAGCAGTCATTGCCGGCGGTGACATTCTCATGACAGGAGGCGCAATTTCCTGCTGTGTAAGCATCTGAGTCGTGATGCATGCCCACGCCGCCGTCGAAGACAGGCTGAGCGGCATGGCAGGTCGCGCAGTCCAGATCTCCTCCGACAGCGTCAATCCCTTCGTGACATGCGGCACAATCGCCGCTGGTGGCCGTGGCAGTGGCATGGTGCAGCTCATTGATGGCCGGCTCACCGGCAGCTTCATGACAGGAGGCGCAGTTGTCGACCGCTTCTACTGCACCGCTGTGGCAGGCCGCGCAGTTGTCGAGAGTGTAGTCTGCGCTGTCGTGGTGCATGGCAACCCCGCCGTCGCGGGTTTTGCCCTGATGACAGGCCGCACAGTCGAGGGTGCTGTCGGTGACACCTGTATGGCAAGTGGCGCAATTGTCAGCTGCGGCAAGTTGAGTGTTATGATGCATGGCCACACTACCGTCCCGCGGTTTGTCCGCATGGCAGGCGACGCAGTCAAGTTGTGTTGTGTCAACCGCGCCGTGGCAGCTGGCACAGTCCCCGGCCAGGTAGTCGGGGGATTCATGGTGCATCTGGCCACTGCCATCGCGCGCCTTGTCGGCATGACAGCCTGCGCAGTCGAAGGTGGCATTGGCAGTGCTGTCGATGCCGGCGTGGCAGGCGGCGCAGTCGCCGGTGAGCGCCGGTTGCGTGTCATGATGTTGCGTGACGATTGCATCGGTACCGACTACCGTAGTGTGACAGGCTTCACAATCGGCGTCGGAGAACATGATGAGGCCCGTGCTGTCGTAGCCGGGGTGGCAGTCAAAGCAGCTGTAGAAGCCATAAGGGTATGTCAGCCCCGTGTCGTGGTGTGGATTGGTGGTGTTATCCCACTGGCCGGCATGGCAATCACTGCAGGCAAAACCTCCTCCAACGGTCGGGTGGCAGGAGTCGCAGGAAAAATTATTGGCGCTGGCGAAATCATGATGCGCCTGCTCTGAGGAACCTGCGGTACCCCAACTTGAGGCGGTATGGCAGGATTCACAGCTGCTTGATTCGACCATGCCGCTGTGACAGGAGTTGCATTCCGCGAACTCCGGGTAGCTCTGGCGTACCTCGACATGGTGAGCCGTCGCCGAATCGCCCTGATGGCAGCTGGTGCAGTCGGCAACCGGATCGAGTGCGGTATGGCAGACGGTACAGTCCGTATTGGAGGTGTCCGCAAAATCATGGTGGTCGCTGCGGGCATCTACCAGCCAACTGCTCGATGTATGACAACTCTCGCAGTTGATGTTCTGCGGCATGCTGCTGTGGCAGTCGGCGCAGCTTTTACCCGTTGCGGCAACTTCATGATGCTGATCTCTGGCTGAGCCCTCGGTCCAGAAATCCGGGGTATGGCAGCTGCTGCACTCGGGCTTGGGCACTATGCTGGAGTGGCAGGTCGCACAGTCCACCCCCTGGTTGATTCTTGCATGGTGGTCGGTCTGGGCATCCACGCTCCAGGAGGCGGCGTCGTGGCAGCTTTCGCAACTGGTGACGACAGGCAGCTGGGTGTGACAATCCTGGCATGCTTTGTCGCTGGTGGTGGCCAATTCGTGGTGGGTTTGAGCCGCAGCGCCCTGGTGGCAGTCGGAGCAGACCCCGCCTTCGCCTGGGAGACCGCCGGTGTGACAGTCTGCGCAGTTCTTGCCGACGGCCGCCACTTCGTGATGCTGCGCCTGGGCTGAACCTGTGCTCCAGGAGCTCGCGGTGTGGCAGCTGCTGCACTCCGGTTTAGGCACGATGCCGGAATGGCATGTGGCGCAGTCAAAGCCTTCTTCGATCTTGGCGTGATGATCGCTTTGGGGGTCTACGGTCCAGCTTGAGGCATCATGACAGTTTTCGCAGGTGCCTACGGACGCTGTGGCTCCGTGGCAGCTGGCGCAGTCGAAATTGTCGCCGGCATGGTGGCCGTCACGGGCTTCTCCGGGAGAGTGGCATGCTGTGCACGAGGCGTCGAAAACCATCGTGGTATGACAAGCGCTGCAGTCCAGGGAAGAATCAACAGCGATCTGGTGATGACGGTCACTGGCGCGGACCGGGTTGCTCTGATCGTCGAGGCCCCAGGAAGTGCTGTCGTGGCAACTGGTACAACCGGCTGAGGGTGCGGCATCGCTGTGACAGGTTGCGCAACTCAGATCCGGAGTCGCCATGGCCAGGTCGTGGTGGAACGTCTGATTTTCCTGGCTGGGGGTATGGCACTGCCGACAACTGGACTGGCTGCCGAGATCCACCGCAATTTCGGTGTGGCAGTTGGCGCAGTCCATGCTGGTGGCGGAGGCAATATCATGATGGCGCTGAGCGGCTTCACCCTGGTGGCAGTCGGCACAGCTGGAGGGCAGGGGGGCATTGGTGTGGCAGCTCTCACATGCCGTGCCGGTTGTTGAAGCGGCTTCATGGTGAGTGCTTGCCGCGGTCATTTCCGCGCCCCAGTACTGGTCGTCATGGCAGCTGACGCAGTTGGGGGTCGGGACGATCTCGGCGTGGCAGGATGCACAATCGGTCCCCTGCTCGGCGGCGACGCTGTGGTGCTGCTGCCGCACGCTGTCGCCGTGGCAGGTGGCGCAGGTGATATTTGGGTCCATCTGCGTGTGGCAGGCAACGCAGTTGAGGTCCGGGTTGGTGGTCAGTGCTTCATGGTGCGGGGCGCGGATGCTGCCTTGGTGACAACCCAGGCAGTCACCGAGTTGCTTTACCCCGGAATGGCATTGCACGCAATCGCCGGCCAGAGCTTCGGTTGTGCCGTGGTGTGCGTTTTGCTGCGGTACAAATGTATGGCAGCTTGCGCAGTCCCCTTCGGTGGTAATGCCGCTGTGGCATTGCCCGCACTCTCCTGCGAAGTACAGGTCGGATTCATGGTGGTTGTTGTTGGAATGGCACTGCGAGCAGCCCTGCTGGGCAGCGAGGATCGATGCCGGCAGCATGAATATGCTGATGAGCACGATCGTCGCCAAAGCAATAAAGCGTGTTTGTGTCATGGATTGCCCCCATCTAGATATGTAGAATGACTCCCTTGAAACCTGTAAAAGCAATAGCAGTGATGCTGAAAGTGGCAGTTTTGGAAAATATTGATGTTGAAAAATTTAAGTCAGTTAATGGTCCGATGATTTGATCGTAATTTATTCGAAATCGCGCGATGCGAAATTATTGCAATAATCACACCCGGCAATTAACCTTTTGATTTGTAACCGAAACGGTTTGACGGAAATCTGTCCATTTAGCAAAAGGGTTGCTGAAAAATTATTTTTTTTTCAGGTTTTCCCCCAAGTAAAAGGCTTGTTTTTATCATTAGAAAAATAGTCTTATGGCGGAATCGAGCCAATAGGATTTCGTTAAATGCCGTAATTTGTCCATGACCTTTTTATGGCAGGTTTTTGTGAACAATTCGTGATTGGATGTGAGCCAGTAAGGGAGCGATGTTTTGATACATGAACCTATGACGGTGTTGACCGATTATCTGCTCGGGATGTGGGTGCTGTGGCTCGGGGGGCGTCTGTGGCGGCAGGGGCGAAGACTCCATGACCGGGCGATCGGTGACTGGAGTCTTGTGTTTATCTTTTCCGCAGTGGCGGCGTTCTGCGGGGGGACCGTCCACGGTTTTCCAAACCTGTTGGGCGGAATCGGCAGTGCGTTGCTGTGGAAACTGACCGTGCAGGCGGTCGGAATCGCCAGCCTGTGTTTTCTGGCCGCTATGATCCGCAGCATGTTCCGCGGGCGGGTGCGGCGCATTCTACTGGCGGCGGCGTTTGTGAAATGGGCGGTTTACGCCTGGTGGATGACATCTCACGACGCCTTTTTGTATGTAGTGCTCGACTATCTGCCCTCGCTGCTTTTCGTCGGCGGATTGCAGGCCTGGTGCTGGTTGCGGCAGGGCCGGGCGGCCGGGCGCTGGATTACGCTGGGTGTGGTGATTTCACTGGTTGCCGCGGGCATTCAACAGTCCGGTTTCAGTCTCCACCGGCATTTCAACCACAACGACCTTTATCATGTGGTGCAGATGGCGGCTTTTTACCTCCTTTACCGGGGAGGGATACTGTTGCGGCAGCTCCCCTGAAATGCATCAGTCGTCGCGGTAGCGCCGGGTCAGATCGCCGTAGGCGTCGATGCGGCGGTCGCGCAGAAAAGGCCAGATGCGGCGCACCGACTCGCTGCGTTGCAGATCGACAGTTGCCGTCAAAACCTGCTCCTTCCCATTATCTGCCCGCGCCAGCCACTCGCCCTGGGGGCCCGCGACAAAGCTGCTTCCCCAGAAGAGAGCGCCCGGTGATTGATTGCCCGGGTCGGGTTCGAATCCGACCCGGTTGACGCTGATCACCGGCAGGCCGTTAGCCACGGCGTGGGCGCGCTGAATGGTCAGCCAGGCTTCCCGTTGGCGCTGCTGTTCATCCTCCGGGTCGCGCGGGTCCCACCCGATCGCAGTGGGATAGATCAGCATCTGTGCACCGGCCAGGGCCATCAGGCGGGCCGCTTCAGGGTACCACTGATCCCAGCAGACCAGAACGCCCAGGCGACCTACAGAGGTGTCAATCGGAGTGAATCCCAGATCGCCGGGGGTGAAGTAGAATTTCTCATAGTAGCCGGGATCATCAGGGATGTGCATTTTGCGGTAGCGGCCGGCGATGGAGCCGTCCTTTTCAATGACCACGACCGTGTTGTGATAAAGACCTGGTGCCCTTTTCTCGAACAGGCTGGTGACAATGACTACTCCCAGCTCGCGTGCCAGCTTGCCGAACCGCTCGGTGGATGGTCCCGGAATCGATTCTGCCAGGTCGAAGCAGTCCGTGTCCTCGATCTGGCAGAAGTAGGGGCCGGTATGCAACTCCTGCAGGACCATAAGTTGTGCGCCCTGGGCGGCGGCGTCCCGAATCCCCTCGATGCTTTTGCGGATATTGGCTTCACGGTCGAGGCTGCAGGCATGCTGTATCATGCCGACGGTCAGAGTACGGGCTGCGGTCATGGCAATACTCCTTTGGGCAGCTGCATGGTGACACAGTGCAGGGAGCCGTGCTGAAGGATGAGGGGGGAGCAGTCGATACCGATGATTTCTCGCCCCGCAAAAGCCTCGGCGATGCGCGCCATTGCCTCATCATCTCTCGGGTCGTTGTAGGTGGGCACCAGCACGGCATTGTTGATGACCAGGAAGTTGGCATAGGTTGCCGGCAGTCGCTGGCCTTCGTCGTCGAAGTAGGGGCGCGGCCAGGGCAGGGGAATGAGGCGGAACGGGCGGCCGTCGCGGGTGCGCAGCCCGGCCAACTCCTCGCCCATGCGGCGCAGCTCCTCATAGTGCGGATCTGTTTCATCGTCACACATCACATAGGCAATGGTATCGTCCGGGCAGAGTCTCGCCAGGGTGTCAATGTGCGAGTCAGTGTCGTCGCCTTCAAGGTAGCCGTTTTCCAGCCACAGGATATGATCGGCTCCCAGATTTTCCTTTAGAGCGGCCTCTATCCCCCGCCTGTCGAGGTGAGGATTGCGGTTGGGCTCAAGCAGGCAGGCGCTGGTGACGAGCAGGGTGCCGCAGCCGTCGCTTTCGATGCTGCCCCCCTCGAGAATCAGGCCGGGGGTATGCAGCGCGGTTTCACCGAAGGTGCCGGCACGTACCAGATTGCGGGTGACCTGATTATCGAAGTTGCTCGGGAATTTCAAGCCCCAGCCGTTGAAGCCGAAATCCAGCAGAACCGGCCGGTTGTCCCGATATATGGTAATGGGCCCGAAATCCCGCGTCCAGGTGTCGTTGGTCGGGATTTTGAAAATTTCGATTCGATCAAGACTTACCGGGGTGTCTTGCAGGGCGGCCCTGGTTTGATCCGGTTCCGGGGTGACAATCAACACCTTTTCGTAGCGGCTGATCCTGTGGGCCAGATTGCAGAAAACGGGGACGACGCGATCAAGGATCGGAGCCCAGTCGGTCTGTGCGTGAGGCCAGGCCAGCAGCACGCCGTCCTGATCCTCCCATTCTGCAGGAAGTCGAAGAGTCATGGCAGCCGTTCTCCAGAGTAAGGATTGTAAAGACGCGCATCCTAATGCAGCCGCACGCTTTGAATCAAATCAAATTTTACAACATGTCACTGTTTCTTCAGCCCAGACGCACAATCAGCAGAGTGATGATTGCCGCGGTGGCCAGCAGAGACAGCAGCAACAAAGCAAATCGGCGCCTCGGGTTGTTGCGGAGAGTATTGCGACGGTCCGTATGGGCGGGAGAGGAGATCGATTTTACGGCGATTTCCCCTGCGGTTATCAGCGCGGCAAGCCAGCATCCGCCCAGGACCAGACCGCCCAGAACATCGCTGAGCCTCTGCATGCCGAGGTAAATGGGGCTGAAGGAGATCACCAGGACAAAAAAGCTGCCACCGAAGACCAGATAAAAACGGTGCTCCGCCGCACGCAAAGATCCGAGCAGGAAATAAACGACAAGCCCATAAAAAACCAAGCTGTTAAAGGCTGCTGCGCTAGGAAAAACAGAGATCGCAGCTTCGAAGCCGAAGCCCGTTTCCTGAAGCGGCGGGCGCTTGAACAGCCACTGCAGCACCACCAGGAGCGCCTGTCCGCACCCCAGCCCCATAATCAGCAAAAAGGCGAACAGGCGCTTTTTACCGATCAGCAGCCAGAACAGGCACAAAGTGCCAAGGATCACGACCGCTGAGACACCACCAAACTGCACGATCCCCTGGAAAAAAAGATCGGCTTCAGGCTCCCTCAGATCCTGCAGCATTTTGTGGAGGGCCAAGTCGCTGCGGGCAAAGGGAGTCTGCGTCAGGACCGCACGACTGATCCAGAAGAAAAGAGAAGCGAACGTCAGCGTTAGAAAAAATCCTACCGAAAGAGCCAGCCCCGCTCTATGCTGGGTGGAAAAACGGTTGTAGATGAATCGGTAAAGCCGCGGATGGCTCTGCTCCCATTGCCGTGTGACGGCTGTCTCCGTCAGCCGATCTGAAACACCGAGTGCAGAACGCAACAACCGTGCAGCCGACCGTTGCAGCAGCGGAAAGATATTTCGCCAGAACAGATGGTTGAATACAAGAAGTACCAGCAGCAGAAGAAGAATCAGGCTGAACCGACCGCTCCAGACCTGAACCTGCCGCCAACTGGCCGCGAAGAAGTATCCCAGACCCGGGTAGGCGATTCCCCAAAGGATGCCGCTGATCACGGCGTAGGCGCTGAAGCGCGGTGGGGACATGTGTGCACTGCCGGCGATCAGGGGAATGAACGGACGAAGAAAGCCGAGGAACCGTCCGAAAAAAACGCTCTTTCCTCCATGTTCGACAAAAAAATGCCGTGCCCTGACAACCAGATGCTGTCTTTTTACCAGCGCCGGACGTTGCAACAGCGTCGCGCTGAAGCGTGCACCCAGCCAGAAACTGACCAGGTCGCCGATAATGGCGCCCAGGCCGGCAAAGATCATGATGGGTGCAATGGCTCCCTGGCCGTTAGCCGCAAGAAAACCAGCCACGACAATCAAAACACTGCCCGGCATAAAAATACCGACGATTGCCAGCGACTCCAGCAGTGAAATGAGGCCGAGCAGCAGGTAGTAGGGCGCACCGCTCGGCAGCCAGTTGATTGTCGTCTCGATCCAGGGCTCCATCGGGCATGTTACCGCAGTGTTCCAAAGGATTTGATCATATCCTTGAATTGTTTCTGATATGTCGCAAACTGGTCCGGTAAGGCTGAATACAGGATAATATACCGTACGAAGGGATCGCCGAGCAGGATAATGCGATACTGCCGGAGGGGATTTGTGCCATAGAGGTCTTTCCCTTCCAGCCCCGCGACTTCGATGTCCGCTTCCTTTCCGGGAGTGAACCCATCAACGTGACGCGCGATTTCAGCTTTTGCCTGGGAGAAATCCAGCTTTTCGTGGGGGATAATCACCGCCATGCGCGCAATGGGGGCGCTGCCCTCTGTCTCGGGCGACTGCCAGCCCACCGCGTCGGCCCCGGGCAGTGTGTCTGAATCCGGATCCAGAAATTTCTCCCAGTCGCCGGGGAACTCCACCGCGAAGTTGCGTGTTGCGTCGATGTACATTTTCTGCGGCGGGCCGTCGGCCCCCGATATCTTGCCCATCATGCCCGAACACCCGGAAAGCAGCACCATCAGAGTGCTACAGATAAAAACTGCCGTCCCGATTGCTTTTCTTTGCATCATTATGAAGGCTCCTTTCCGGGGGTGAGTTCTGCCGGCTCATTGGTTATCGAATGGATGAAAATGATCACAGCCGGTACAAGAACCAGTATCATGACTATTCCAAGAATCAAGAAAGCGGTGTTGAGTCCCCACCGGTCGGCGGCCATGCCAGCCAGGGGGCCGGTGCAGAAAAAGAAAAACCGGAACAGGAAGGATTTGATCGACATGATGCTCGCTCTTGTGCCGGTTCGACTCTGCTGCTGAATACAGTTTTTGAGCATTGGCCCCTGCAGGCCGCGCATGGCGGTGAGCAGGTAGTAAAAGAGAAAGCTCAGGCTCGCAGCAGTCAACGCCAGCCCCAGGTACCCCGCCAGGACGAGACCGACCAGGGTTATCGCCATCATGCGTGTGCCCAGCACAAACGCCACGCGGTGGCTGAGCCAGGAAAAAAACGCCACTGTGAGGTTGGCCCCGGCCCAGATGGGGCCGAACCAGGCCAGAGGCACGCCGGTTTCCTGCATGAACGGCTGAATCAGCCAGACCGGGTAAAAAGAGGCGAGACCGAGAAAAACAGAAAACAGCAGGGCCGCCCGCAGTCGCCGGTTCTCCTTGAGGGCATGGCGAATTGTGCCCCATGCCTGGCTCAGATGCGATCCGCCATGCGGGGCATGTGCCCGCTGCGGCTCACGCAGGGAAAAGGTCAGCAGCAGAATCAGAACCCAGATCGCCACCTGGATAATGAAGGGCAGCAAGGGAAGAAACGCATAGAGGGTGCCCGCAAACAGGGCCCCCACCGCTTCGCCGGTCTGGGCCAGCCCCAGCATGCGTCCCTCGAACTGTGAATACAGATGGGCCCTGTCTTCGCTGTCGAGAGTTTCGTAGAGCAGCGCGCTGTCGGACCCGCTGATGAAGGCGAAAGAGGCTCCGAGGATCAGCTCCGCCAGCAGTACCGTGCCGAAACTGTCCGCCCTGAGATAAAATCCCCAGCCGATGATGCCCAAAACCGCCGCCATATTGAGGCACAACTTGTAGCCGAGCAGGTCGCTGAGATAGCCGGAAGGGTATTCGAAGAGCAGTGTCGCCAGGGAAAAAAGCCCCTGGATAAAAAGAATCTCGGTCAGGCTCAGGCCGATGTGATCCTTCCAGAACAGGGTGATGATCGCCATGGGAAACAGGGTCATCTTCAGGAAGGAGAAAGCGTACAGGGCGCGGATGTTGCGGGAAGGGATCACCGTCGGCACCGAAAATCATTTGAGTAAGCGGGGGGCTGCATTGCGTTTCGCAGCCCGACCTCAGGACCAGTAAATACAGGCGACCGGGCAGTTGTCCATCGCCTCTTCGATCTTTTCCGCCGGTGCGCCGGTCGGGTTGTAAACCACCGATTTGTGGTCATGACCATGGCCGGAACCGGCCACTTCTTCCATACGGAACACTTCTGGACAGATCTGGGTGCAGACCTCGCAGCCGATGCAGGCCTCCTGATCCACGACGGGAATGGATGACATGAAAATTTCTCCTTGCGATGGATAAGTCGGGTTGAGATTCGCCACTTATACCAGCAAACAGCCTTTTTGCCAATTTCTCAGAAAGGACGGCCCGTTGATTTA